>Ga0315277_10000227_pt1 | contig 95300 bp, 84 predicted proteins | sample YL17G05_15_MG_FD_203695 | JGI IMG/M metagenome (GOLD analysis project Ga0315277, IMG submission 203695) | Sediment microbial communities from Yellowstone Lake, YNP, Wyoming, USA - YL17G05_15 | ecosystem: Environmental > Aquatic > Freshwater > Lake > Sediment | place: USA: Wyoming | collected...
GGCCTGGAAGATTTGATAGAATCATTTATATGCCTGTACCTGAAAAACAAGAAAGATTAGAAATTTTCAAAGTTCATACTAGAAGTATGCCTCTTGCAAAAGATGTTAATTTGAATTCACTTGCTGAAAAAACAAAAGGATATACTGGTGCAGATATTGAAGCAATTTGTAGAGAAGCTGGAATGCTAGCTTTGCGTGAAAATCGAGAAGCGAAACAAGTTAAGAAAAAACATTTTGATGATTCGCTCAAAAAAACTGGACCAAGCGTAACTGATGAAGATGCTAAAAGATACAAGGAAATTGAAACAAATTATTTGAGATCGGCAAGAGCTGCATTAAAACAAAATAATCATAGCTATACTGGCTAATCATGTTATTGAAAAAGCTAGCCAAGGAAAGATTTTTATAACCTCCTTTCAATTGGCTGGCTTTTATTCTTTCTTTATATTAATATTAGAAGTCTAGTTTTTCTTGCATATCCCAATCAAAGCAAATATAAAAATAATTAGATACATAACAAATCCATAAACACATGTTGGAATTCCAAATACCATTGCGCAACCACCAACAGCGCATTTTCCTGTAAACACTTCAGAAAAAGAAAAATATCCTGAAAATAATAAGCCTGCAATTGCGAATATTAAAATTACTGTAAGAGATGTTTGCTTTTTCATACTCTTTTAATGTTATTGTAATTTAAATATTTTTTCATGAATAAGCTTAAAAAGAGATTTTGTCTTTAGTATCTATTATAAAGAGGAAAAATGAGGACATGTGCTTTGGCTTCGGGAAGTTCAGGAAATGCATTCTATATTGAGAATGATAAAAATGCAATTTTGATAGATGCTGGAATTTCTTCAAAGCAAATTGTCGAACGGCTTAATAATAATGGAAAAAATGCTGAAAAAATAAAAGCAATTTTTGTTACGCATGAACACATAGATCATGTACGGGGAATTGATGTTTTTGCCAGAATGTTTAATGTTCCTATTTTTTTGACAAGAAAGACAGCTGAAAATTGTTTTGTTTGTTCTGATAAAAGCTTGATTAATTTTATAAAAAATAATGAAACTGTACATATTGCTGGTTTTGATGTTAATGCATTTTCTAAACCACATGATTGTGTTGATCCTGTTTCTTATTCGATTCAAGGAGATAAAACAGTTTCAATAATTACAGATATTGGCCATGCTTCAAAAAATGTTTGTAATGCTGTTTCTGATTCTGATCTTTTATTTGTTGAATCTAACCATGATTCGCATATGTTAATTAATGGGCCATATCCTGCTTCATTAAAAAAAAGAATTTTGAGCAAGTACGGACATCTTTCTAATTTTCAATCTTCAATTTGTTTGCTTGAACATGCTTCATCCAGATTAAAAAATATTGTTCTAGCGCATTTGAGTGAAGTTAATAACACTCCGAATATTGCTATGAGAACTATGCAAAATCTGATAAAAGAAAGAAAAGATCTTAAGCCAAAAATCTGTGTTTCTGGAAGATATGAAGCTACTGAATTATTTAGAGTTTAGAAAAAAATTAATCATTGGGAACACACATTCTGTCCCGACATATATATCCAGAACAACATTCATCTCCATTGTTACAGCTTCCTTGCATTCTACAAGATTCACATATGTGATCTGTGTTGCAGAATAAATCTGAACAACATTCCGAACTATTTGTACATTCAAAACTAAGTTGCTTGCAACATTTATCTGCTGTTAAACATTGAAATTGATCAATTGTATATTGACAACAGCCAGAACAACAAGTGTTGCTATTTGGAGAACATGTTGCATTTAATGCAGTACATGGTGGCAAACATTTTCTATTTTGACAAGTTAAACCATCACAACAATCTGCATTAGCCGTACATGTGTCGTTTGTTTGCTTACAACAAGCTTGTTCTGATTGACATCTGGAAATTCCATTACCTACATATTTACAACAATCTGAACAACAATCTGAATTTTCTGAGCATACTTCTTCTTCATCAACACAAGGTTTTTGGCATGTTCCTCTTACGCAATTCAATCCAGAACAACAATCTGAATCATTAACACAAGTATATGTTTCTTCTTGACAGCATTGCGCTTTGCATTGACCGAAGTTTGCAGTAGCATCTTTTTTACAACAATTAGAACAACATTGTGAATTATTTATACAGGTATAAGTATTTTGATAACAATTATTAGTTTGATTGCATTCTTCTGCAAATCTACATTCCATATAATTTGCTCCTGGAGACATTGCTTTACAACAATTAGAACAACATGATGAATTTGAAGTACATGCTTGCGCATATTCTGTACATTGACTACACTCATCTTTAGAAACACATTTAGATGCTCCGTTGCCTATGTATTTACAACAGCTAGAACAACAACTTGAATTATCTGAACATGTTTTTTCATTTTCTATACATGTGTTATTGTCACAGTTGTTATCATATGGAACGCCAGGACAAATATATGCTAAATAACATCCTTCTTCCGGAACACCTGATGGAAAATAAGGTAAAAGTTCCTGAGAAACTTTTGTTGTAGAACTATCTCCTCCGCCTGAACCGCTCGTTGTTATTTTTTCAGAATATATTTTTGAAAAAAAAGAAGAATTGCTTGAATTGAATCCTTTGAATGCTAAAAGAAGCAAAACTAAAATTATAATAACCAACAAAACAAGCTGTATTATTTTGGTTGTTTTGTTAAAACTGTCTTTATGTACCTCTTTTTCTAATGGATTAATTGCCATTAATAATTTATATGAAATGTTATTTATAAATCTTTGCTGAAAAAGTTTAAATTCTATAATTAATACTTTAATGTATGACACTTGGAAAATTTTTTGAAAAAATCTTTGGATTGGAAAAATTTGAATTCTCTAAAGTTAAAATAAAAAAAGATGTTGTTGAAAGTATGATTGGGTTTGCAAAAACAAATTATCCTAAAGAATTTATCTCTTTATTACAAGGTCAGGTTAAGGATGGATCATTAATTATTGATAGTTTAGTTTATCAACCATTTGAGAAATCTAGAACTTCGGCTTCAATTGTAATGAATCCTCATATTTACAAGATTTTTGGTTCTGTTCACAGCCATCCCTCTAAATCAGGACCTTCTATAACTGACTTGGCACATTTTAATAGACAAGGTGCTGTTCATTTTATAATAAGTTATCCGTATAGAGAAGAAGATCTTGTTTGTTATGACAGAAATGGAAATCAATTAGAGTTTGAGGTAATTGAATAAAATGTTAAAAGAATTAAAAAAAGAACTTCAAAAAGCTTCAAATAAGAAAAAAGCAAAAGATTTGCAGAGATTTTTTAAAACCGGACCAGGAGAGTATGGAGAAGGAGATATTTTTCTTGGATTGAGTGTTCCTGAACAAAGAAGAATTGCTAAAAAATATTATAACCTTGATTTGAAACAAATAAAAGAATTGATGGAAAGTAAGATTCATGAATATCGGCTGATTGGGTTGCTTATATTAATTAACAAATATGAAACTACAAATCATAAAAAAATAATAACTCATTTTTATTTAAAAAATACAAATAATATTAATAATTGGGATTTGGTTGATCTTAGTGCTCCAAATATAGTTGGTAAACATCTTTTAGATAAAGAAAGATCTGTTTTGTATAAACTTGCAAAATCTAAAAATTTATGGGAGAAAAGAATTTCTGTGCTTGCTTGTTTTGCTTTTATTCGAAAGAATGATTTTAAAGATGCTTTGAAAATTTCTAAAATTCTATTGAATGATAAACATGATTTAATTCATAAAGCAGTTGGATGGATGTTACGAGAAGTTGGAAAAAGAAATCAAAAAGTTGAAGAAGATTTTCTGAAAAAATATTATAAGGTTATGCCAAGAACTATGTTAAGATATGCAATTGAAAAATTTTCAGAAGAAAAAAGAAAATTTTATTTGAAAAAATAAGATTATTTTGCTAAAACTTCATGCCCATCTTTTGTAACTAAAACAGTTGCTTCTGCTTGTGAAACTGGCATTTTTGTTTTTTCTACAAGTTGATTGAAATGATGCAAGCAATTTGCTTCTTCTAATGAACGTAATGAAAATAATCCGCGAACACCATATTTTTTAACAATCCATCTAGCGGAAAACGGTAAATCTCTATATTCTTCCTGAATAAATTTTAAAATTTCTCTTGCAAGTTGATCACGAGTGTTATGTTCCTCTTCAAATTTATAAATTCCTGAAGAACGGCCATCTTGAACAATTCCCTGGCCAGTTGTTGCAAATGGCTCTATTGCTAAAACCATCCCTTCTTTTAAAATAGTCATATTTCCATTATCATAATTTGGAATGGTTAATCCTGAATGAAGATTATATTGTTTAAGCTCATGCCCTGAAAGATTTATTATTGGGGCAAAACCTTCGTTAGTTATTGTGCTTTGAATCTTCCTGCCAATTTCCTTTAACTCGGCTCCTGGTTTGATAAGTTTGATTGCTTCTTGCAAGGCTTTTTGACTTGCTTCTATAAGTTTTTTATTTTTTTGATCTGGCGTGAAATCAATAGAGCACGCAAGATCAGAGATATAACCATCAACAGAAATCCCTAGATCGATTTTTAACAAACCCTGGGCAATTTCTTCATCATTATAAGAAGGAGAAGAATGAGCTGCAACAGCATCAACACTTAAATTTATTGGAAAAGCACTTTTAACGCCAAGCTCTTGCATCCTTGTTTCAACTTTTTCAGCAATTTCTAATAACTTTGTTCCTGGCTTTGCAATAGATTTTGCATATTGCAAAAGTTCTGTTCCTAGTTTGCCTGCTTTTCTCCATTTCTCAAGTTCTTCTGGATTCATAAAAGATACAAATAAAGAGAATTTATAAATGTTAATCAATGAAACTTGTTCTTCTTTCTTTTGGAACAAAATTCCATAATGTATCTCCTAGTTTTGTAACACCAAGAATATCGTCTTTATATTTTATTAAGGCTATTTTTGAACTTGGAATATTTTTAAATTCAGTTGGATTGAGATTTTTTCCTTGCATCCAAGAAATTGCTTGTTCTTTATTTAATTCTAGAATATTTTTGCTTGCATTTCTAGCCAATAAAATAGATGAATCTAAACTTAATCTTAACTCTTTATCTTTTAAAAAACCAAAATAAAGTCCAATTGCATCTATTCTGACAAGAGAATTTAAAACTTGTAATTCATGCTCATTTATGTCTCCTGTGAAAATTCTTAATTTATCTTTCCCAGATTGTAGTAAAGCATGTGGAAAATCTAGATCAATTCCATAAGTTTCTTTTAAATTATCTTGAATTTCTCTTTTATTTTTTCTTGATAAAAATTCGATTATCATTTTAAAAAAAGTTTGTTGAAAGTTTAATTTTTTCTTTTGGATTAGAAATTATTTTGGATATTAATCTGTCTTTTCCTTCTAGACATAATAAATTCTTATCCCAATGGTTTTTATGAATTTTTCCGTTTTTATCTCGATAATAGCATCTCTTGACTCCATCCTTGACTATTATCAATCCACATTTTTCATAAAAGCGTGTGTTTTTTGGATGGCAAAAACCAATTTCTGAATTTCCTTTTCTTTTTATGTATTTTTTCATTGCTTGAATTATTCTTTTACCATATCCTTTTTTCTTGATGATAGATACTACATCTGTAATAACTAAAATCTTATAATTTTTTCCTATAAAGTTTATTTTAAGTGATTTTATTCTTCCAATAGAAAGTAATTTATTTTTATTTTCTAATATAAAAAAAACATCTTTATAGAACTCTTTCTTTTTTAATTGACCATATCCTTTAAATTCTTTTTTTATTAATTCATTCCATTCTTGGATAAATTCTTTAGATAATTGACTTCCTTTTTTAATTTCTAATTTCATTTTTTCCTCAACTTTGCCACAAAAAAACCTTCTGAATCATTATCTTGCGGCCAAACTCTTTTACATTTTTTCATTTCATTTGAAAATTTCTTTCCTTGCCATTCTAAAATTCCTGAACGAGTTTTTAATGGTAATTCAAAATCAACAAGTTCAACTGGAAAATTATCAAGAGCAAATTGAATAACTTCTTCATCTTCTTCTGGTGCAAAGGTACATGTTGAATAAACTAAAATTCCTTGAGGTTTTAGACATGAAAGAGCATTTGCCATTAATTTTTTCTGCAATCCTGAAATCTTTCTTAACATATTTTCATTCCACATTCCAAGAACTTTAGAATCAAATCTGATTGTTCCTTCGCCTGTACATGGCGCATCTAAAAGGATTTTATCAAAAAGAAATCCTGATTTTGCAAATTTCTCGCATAATGTATAACCATTCATTCTAGTTACAATTGAATTTGTAACACCGCATCTTTCAAGATTGGAATCTAAAGACACAATTCTATCTATTGAAACATCATTTGCTATCAATAACCCTTTATTTTGCATAAACATTGCAATTTGCGTTGTTTTTGATCCTGGAGCAGCACAAACATCTAAGATTTTTTCTCCTGGTTGTGGTTGTAATGCTATTGGTGATTGCATGCTTGAAAGTTCTTGAGCATAATAATAACCTAATTGGTGCTCCAATGATCTTCCTAAACCTCCTGGTCCAAGATCAGTATCAATAATCATAATTTCAGGATGATCTTTGTATGGCTGTAAAATTTTCCATTTCTTTTCAAGTCGTTTTTTTAATTCTTCACAAGAAATTTTTAATGTATTGCATCTAATTACATTTCTCAATGGTTTTTCTTGAATTTTCCAGAATTTTTCAGCTTCCTCATTACCTAGAAGTTTTTGAATTCTTTCTTTAAATTCTGGTTTTGGTTGAAATTTTAACATTATCTATTGAACAAAATGAAACATTTAAATATTCCTGGTAAATTAATAAGGAATGAAAAATAAAAAAGTTGGGTTTTTGGTAATTGGCTTGGCTGTTATTATAGGTATAATTATATTCTTATTTAATAGTGCTATGACTAAAATTGTCGATATGTCTTGCAGTCATGGAACTTCTTGCCCAATGTATGGAACAATAAGAACGCAAACCTATATTGGAATAATTTTACTTGCGATAATAGTTGCGATAGGTTTAGTGCTCATATTTACAAAAGAAGAAAAACAGATTATTGTCAAAAAGATTAAGGAAAAAAATATAAATGAAGAAAATAAGATCAAAGAAAAGGAAAAAAATCTTAAATTAATGGACCAAGATGAAAAGAAAGTTTATCAATCGGTTTTAGATTCTCAAGGAACTATCTTTCAATCTGATTTAGTTGAAAAATCTGGATTTGATAAAGTTAAAGTTACAAGAATTCTTGATAGATTAGAAGGAAAACAACTCATAGAAAGAAGACGAAGAGGAATGACGAATGTTGTAATAGTTAGATGAAACTAGTTTCAAACAATGGCTTAAAAGGTGTTTCTTTTTTAGAATTATAACTTCAAACGAAGCTAATAATAAAAATAAATGAAGTGTGGAGGTGCTATATGAATAAGTTAATATTGGTTGCAGTGATTGTCGGAGTAGTTGCTTTGCTCGCTGTTGGAATGATTGGATTTGGCAGTCAAAAAGCAAATGCTTCAAATACAGAAACTGGAAAAACAACCTTGAGTTGCGGATGCGGTGCAGATTGTGCTTGCGGTTGTCAAGGAAAATGTACTGCTGGAAGCGACTGTGGTTGCTTAAGTGGAAAGGGTTGTGGTGCAACAACTAGTGGAAGTTGTGGATGCAGCAAAGCAGGCTAAAGCCTGCCCCTTCCATTAAGTTTAAATTTCTTTTTTTCTTCTTTTTATTATGAATTCAAATAAGATTATTGAGAATTTTGAAAAGCAAGTTAAAGAAACTATACAAAAATACAAACTTGCTGAAAAAAAAGATAAGATCTTAGTTGCTATGTCTGGTGGTAAAGATTCTACTGTTGTTGCTTATTTGTTAAAAAAATTTGGATTTCATGTTGAAGCATTGCATATTAATTTACTAATGGGAAAATGGTCTCAGGAAAATCTTGATAATGTTAAGAAATTCTGTAAAGAACATGGAATAAAGTTGCATGTTTATGATATAAGGTGCGAGCTAGGATATTCTATGTGTTATGTTAAAAGTGTTGTTGGTAAAAAAACTAATCTAAAACAATGCACAATTTGTGGTATAATAAGAAGGCAGCTAATCAATAGAAAAGCAAGAGAACTCGGAGCTACAAAAATAGCTACTGGTCATAATTTGGATGATGAAGCACAGAATGTTTTGATGAATATTTTCAAAGGAAATCCAGCAATTGGTTTAAATCTTGGACCTGTGACAGGAATAATTAAAGATAAAAAGTTTATAACAAGAATAAAACCATTGTATTTTTGTTTGGAAAAAGAAATTAGAAAATATTCTGAAATAATGAAATTCCCTGTGCTGTATCAAAGATGTCCTTGTGTTGTTGGAGCTTTTAGGCACGGAATAAGAAATGAACTAGATGATTTAGAAAAAATAGATTATGATGTAAAGAAAAACCTTGTTGAAAATTGGAGAAAAATTCAGAAAGAATTATTAAAGAAAGTTAAAAGGGGTGAAGTTCAATATTGTGAAAAATGCGGTGAACCTTCTAGAAATAAGATTTGTAAGGCTTGTGAAATTATGGGAAAGATGAAATAATTTTTAAATCTCATTATCTTCTTCATTATATGTTCGGCTTAACAAAAAAAGAACTTGGAATTTTGAAAGAATTAGATAATCCTAAAAAAGTTCAGGATTTTATTAATAAAATTCCTATGAATTTTGATTACAGGAAAGATACTTGCAAATCTCCAAGACAAGTTTTGAAAGAATGGAAATGCCATTGTATCGAAGGTGCTTTGCTTGCTGCTTTAGCTTTAAGAATTCAAGGAAGAAAGCCAATAGTTGTTGATTTGGAAGCAAATGATGAAGATTATGATCATGTAATTGCTATATTTAAAGAAAATAATAAATTTGGATGCATAACAAAAACAAATCACGGAGTTTTAAGGTACAGAGAACCAATCTATAACTCAATTCGCGAACTTGTGATGAGTTTTTTTCATGAATATACTAATAAAAAGGGTAAAAAAACATTAAGAAGCTATAGCATTCCTGTGAATCTTGCAAGATTTGATAAATTTGGTTGGATGACCTCTGAAGAAGATGTCTGGTATATTCCTGATTACTTAACGAAAATAAAACATTATAAGATTTTGAATAAAAAACAAATACATAATTTAAGAAAAGCAGATAAAATTGAAATAGATATTGGAAAAATAATCGAATGGAAATATAGAAAGAAATAAGATGTAATAATCAAAGAATTTAAATACCTATTTTTTATTTATACAAAATAAACTAAAAATGTCAAATAGAAGCAAAATTAACGATCCAAGATTTTGGAGAAAATGGGAAAGTAGTGGTGCAGTGGAAACCCTGGCTGATGCCGAGGCTAGATCTTTCGAAGAAGAAATGATCGCTGGTATTGTGAGGGTGGCTGTGGCTAATGATTATTCTAACTGGAAACCAGTTCCCAGACCTCCTTTGGGTGAGCTTGTTCTTTTACATCAAATTTATGAAGGAGAAACGGCCTGCCTATACTGTGGCAAACCAGTATCCGAATGGGGTTCTTTACAGAAATGCCCTGCAAGATATGATAAAAAAATTGCTTAAAATAAGATTCTCTTATCCTTTTATCCTAAAATTAAATTACCTATTAAATAAATATTAAAAGCTCAATTGATTTTTTATAAATATGAAAAAACCAACATGCTATGTCCTCTTTTCAGGAGGCTTAGATTCAAGACTTGCTTTAAAATCAATGCAAGAGCAATCTGAAAATGGAAAGAAATTTGATATTATTGCTGTATATTTTCACCTTCCTTTTCTAAAAGAGGTGAGAGAAGAAATAAAAGAGTTTTGCAAAGATCACGGAATAAAATTAGAGATTTTTGATTATTCTAAAGGAGATCTATTCAAAAAATATATTAAAATGATAGAAAAGCCAAAGTTTGGTTATGGTGTTGGCATAAATCCTTGTATTGATTGCCATCTTTTTATAATAAATGAGACAAAAAAAATGCTTAATGATAATGATTTTATATGCACAGGAGAAGTCTTGAATGAAAGGCCAATGTCTCAGTATAGAAGAGCTCTTGAAAATATTGAAAAAGATGCTGAGTTAATTGGCAGGATACTTCGGCCGTTAAGTGCAAGGTTGTTAAAGATAACAAAACCAGAAGAGCAAGGATTAATTGATAGAGATAAACTTTATGATATTTCAGGAAGATCAAGAAAAAAACAAATTGAATTAGCTAAAAAGTATAAAATTTCTTATCCTAGTCCTGCTGGCGGATGTTTGCTTTGCGAGGAGGTTTTTGCTGAAAGATTGCGTGATTTATTTAAAAGAAAAAAAGAAATAGAACAAAGAGATATTGAATTGTTAAAAGTTGGAAGACATTTTTTCTTCAAAGATTACAAAATTATTGTTGGAAGAAATCATGCTGAAAATGAAACGATTAAAAAATTAAGGAAGAATGAAAAGATTTTTGAATTAAAAAAAGCACCAGGACCAAGTGTTTTGTTACAAGGTGAGATTAATGAAAAAAACATTAAAAAAGCAAAAGAATTTGTTTTAAAATATTCAAAGAATAAAGATGAGGTTGTTGAAAGATAATCGTAAAGATTATAAATCATAAAAAATTGATTAAAAGATGAAAAAAGGATATTTTGCTGGAATTATTTTAATTTTTGCAATTGCATTTATTTTAGTTAGTGGTGCTAGCTGCGATAGCAATCAAAGTAATATTACTATTCTCCAAGATGGAATGAATTTAACACAAGATCAATGCAAATACTTTTCTCAGCCAACCTTTATTTGGCAAACAGGATGTCCACATTGTGAAAAATTAAAACCAGTAATTGCACAAGTTGAACAAGATCTGAACATAACATTCAAACAATATAATTTGGCTGTAAAAGATGATTATGATAAGTTACAATCATTTAATATGATTGTCCAGGGTGTTCCAACTGTTATAATAAATTGCCATGTTTATGTTGGTGATCAATATTCTTTAGAAGATTTTGAAAATGCAATTAAGGCTTTAAAGTAATTTTAAGACTATTTCTTAACTCAAATGTATTCGCCCATTTTGCATAAGCATTCCAACCTTGAAAACTTTTAAGTAATTTTTCGTAAGACAAAATTCCTTCTTTGAAAAGTTTTATTTTAATCACCATCTTTTTTATGTTTCTCTTTCTTAATAATCTGTAATAATAAAAATTTCTAAATCCCACAAAATCAATTCCTCTTGAAAGAGAGATAACTCTTGATTTTTCTACATGTAATTCGATTTTCAAATTTTCTTTTAAGAACCTATCAATCTCTTTCCTCCATATTTCTAATTGTTTTTTAGAATTATGCAAAATCACAAAATCATCAACATATCTAATATAATATTTTGCTTTTAATTTGTGCTTGACAAATTTGTCCAATTCATTGAGATAAACATTTGCGAAGAATTGGCTTGTTAGATTTCCTAGGGGCATGCCTTTTCCCATATCGAGACAATTCTTAAGGATTTTGTTAATCAAATTAATTGTCTTTTCATCTTTAATCTTTCTTTTAAGGATATTAATCAGAATTTCATGATTAACTTCGAAAAAATAATGCTTTATATCTGCTTTCAGGCAAAATGCCCCTGTTTTCAAATTATTAGTTATTTTTCTTTTGAATAAATTAAATCTCTTAATTGCAAAAAGATTTCCTCTATTTATTCTATTTGCACAAGAATCATAAATAAAGGTTTTATCAAAGATTGGCTCTATTATATTGCAAATGGCGTGATGAACAATTCTATCTCGAAAAGCTGATTTTGATATTTTCCTTGTTTTGGGATCGCTTAAGATAAATACCTTTAGTGGTTCTGGTTTGTAAGTTTCATCTTTTAATTCTCTGTAAAGATTTATTATATTCTCTCTAAAATTTCTTTCAAATTCGATAACATAATCTTTTTTGATTTTACCTTTTCTTGCTTTTTTCCAGGCAAGAATTAAGTTATTAAAATTGTAAATTTGAGAATAAAAATTATTAGTTTCCATATTAAAATAAATCCTAACCATATGGTCTGAGCTATTCTGCCGTGCTCATTGGAGTTGTCTAAGTTCTCATCGTTAGCATATCTGTTGCCATCATTGTTGACATCGGCCCTGAACAAATTGTAGCCAGTTTATCTATTGGGAGATTTTAATCTCTTCACTGAAGTTTCTCGCAAGAAACTTCTGTATTTCATGGCTTAAAATAAATCCAAATAATGCGCTAATAAATTGGCGTGTAGCCCAGCAATACTATCAGTTAATAAAACTGAAAGATAATATGGCTAGGAATTTTGTTAAAAAAATCAGGTATTTATACTTATCTTGAAAGATTATCAATAAGACTTCTTCTTTCTTCAGCTTGTTTTTGTAATAGTTTTGTTGCTTCTTCATTCAAATATTCAAATTCGCGTGAACCGGCTTCGCCGGTTGTTTCAACAATCACCCTGCCGTGCCCACTGGAGTAGTCTAAGCCCTCACCGTAAGCATACCTGTCGCCACCATCGTAGACACCGGCCCTGAACAAACCACTTTTGGTTGGTTTATAATCCCATGTAAAATCATTAGTATTTAAAATCGCAGTTTTAGCTGTATCCATTCCTTCTTTAGATAATCTAAAAACTAATCCACTAGGAGAATTCTTTCTAACTCTAGGAGTTAAAATCCTATAAGGAATTAATTTAGGATGTTTTAAATCCAATCCCACTTTTTTCAAATCAGTAGCTAATTCTTCTGCTTGAACTGGGTTTACTTGATATTTTTGATCAGTAACTAGATTAAGATCAGAATCACAAAAAAATCCTCTGATAAAATCTGGATTGTTTTGTCTTGCAATTCTTAATCTTGGTGTTGAAACAAGCACTTTTCCTTTTGGAAGAAGTGGTTGCAAAACTACTAATCTATAGGGACTTGATTGAGCTAGTTTCCCGTCTATAGATTCAAATGAACCTAAAGTTTTTTGTGCTCTTTGTTTTAAGGGATCATCTTTGATTTTTCCTAAGATTTCTTCAACCCTTGCAGAATATAATTCAAGATAATTTCCAGCATCTAAAACAGTACAAACAACCATTTCTCCTGGTTTTGTTGCAACTGCCGTATATTTGTCTCCTACCATGTTTTTAATAAAAACCAGTAGTTTATAAACTTTTCTTTTTTGTGTAATCTTCTTAGTAGTAACATAAACTTCTTTTTTCTGAATCGAACTATTTATAAATATATGAAAATTCTAATAAAATAATATGAGGTGCCAAAATGATTTATTCAGATGATCCTGAAATTTAATTGAAAGATGGTAGTACCAATTCCGATTTTGTCAATAGTATCTCTTGCAGCTGTTAATGCAATTAATCCTTGCGCAATAGCTATGCTTGCATTTGCTTTAATTGCTATTCTTACAAAAGATCCAAGAAATAGATCAAAGGTTTTGAAAGTAGGTTTGGCATTTGCAGCTGGTTTCTTTTTGATATATTTAATTTATGGAATTGTTTTAATTAAAGTGTTTAGTATTTTTACTGCTTTATCTAGCATTAAACTTTATGTTTACAAGGCAGCTGGAATTATAAGTATTGTAATTGGTTTATTTAATTTGAAAGATTTCTTTTCTTATGGCGCGGGTGGTTTTGTTATGGAAACGCCTAGAAAATGGAGACCGAGTTTAAAAGGAATGATTGCTAAAATAACTTCTCCAATAGGAGGATTCATTGTTGGACTTGTTACTGCGTTGTTTTTAACACCATGCATGATGGGACCTTATATTGCGTGTTGCAGTATACTTCAAAGATTTTCTCCATTAGTTGCAATTCCATGGCTTTTAGTTTATAATATAATAATGATTCTTCCTATGATTGCAATAACATTGATTATTTACTTTGGTTTCACAACAGTTGATAAAGTCTATGGCTGGAGAGAAAAGAACTTAAGAAGACTACACCTAATTGCAGGAATAATCTTAGTTGTTATTGGTATTTTATTGTTTTTTGGATTTATTTAGAATCGTCAAATTTATAATATCATCTTTCTTTTAAGTTTTCATGAAAAAGAGGTTTGTTAAGGATAGGCTGAATAATCTGTGTTATATTGGCTTGAAGGGATATTGCTGTAAGAATTGTTTGATGGGGCCTTGTATTGTTGGTAAAAAAGAAGATCAAGGAGCTTGCGGCGCTTCTCAAGATCTTATTGTCTCAAGAAATATTTTAAGAATGGTTGTTGGTGGAGCATCAGCACACTTAGGACATGCATATCATCTTTTAAAATATTTAAAACAAAATTACCAAGGAGATTATATTAGAAAAAAAGCTCCTTCATATTTACATAAACTTTGGGAAAAACATGGTTTTTTGCCACAAGCAACAGGAGAGCATTTTAAAGAAATTTCAGAAGCAATGCACACAAGCACAATGGGATGTAATGCTGATTTTAAAGATGTTTTAAAATGGTGTTTAAAGCTTGGAGTTTTGGATGGTTATTATGGTTTGTACTTGGCAACAGAACTTGAAGATAAAAAATTCGGCAAACCGAAAATAAAAATTGGTGAATTAAACTTAGGTGTTATAAAACCAGATAAAATTAATATTGCTGTTCATGGACATGAGCCAATGCTTGCAGAAGAAATTGCAAAAGAAGTTAAAAAACATGAAAATTTTGATATTAATCTTGTAGGAGTTTGTTGCACTGGAACAAGTTTATTAGCTAGACATGGGATTCCAATGGCTGCTAATTTTTTATTGCAGGAGAATGTTATTGCTTCTGGTTTAATTGAAGCTATGGTTGTTGATACACAATGTATCATGCCTAGTTTAACTGATTTGGCAGAATGCTATCATACTAAGATTATTACAACAAATGATATATGTAGAATGCCTAATGCTATTCATCTTCCTGTTAAAAATCAACAAGAGGCAAAACGTGCTGCAAGCAAAATAATTGAATTGGCTAGAGTTATGTCTAGACACAGACAATCAAAAGACTTTACAGGAGAAAAAAGAATGGCTATGGTTGGATTTCATGAAAAAAGTTTGCCTTTGAAATTTAAAGAAATCGCAAGAAGAATAAGAAAAAAGAAATTAAAAGGAGTTATTGCAGTTGTTGGGTGTGAAAATCCCAGAGTTAAAGAAAATTGGGCTAAAACATATGGTGAACTTGCTAAAGATTACTTGTTTTTGACAACAGGATGTATTGGTTTTAAACTTGCTCAATATGGATTATTAGATGGAAAGAATTTTTTTCATTTAGGATCCTGCGTAAATAACGCTAGAGTTGCTGAAGTTTTTAGGTTAATTGCAGAAGCTGCTGGTAAAAAAATCTATGAAATGCCTTTCTTGGTTTCATGTCCTATGCCTGTTTCAGAAAAATCAATTGCAATTGGAATGTTTTTTGCTGCTCTTGGAGTGGATGTTCATTTTGGTCATCATTTTTTAATTTCAAGCGATATGCACATTGCAAAATATCTTGAAGAAGTTCTAAAAGAAGATTTTAATAGTAAAATATTTCTTGAAATGAATCCTGAAAAGTTTAAAAGAAAAATACAAAGTGAAGGCTTAAAAGAAGAAATAAAAAAGCGTTAAGTTTAATAATGTTTACAGTTTTATTCTTAAAATGATATATGATGTTATAATTATTGGAGCAGGGCCTGCCGGATTAACAGCTGCCTTGTATGCTGCAAGATACAAACTTAATGTAATTGTATTTGAAAATAAGCCTTGCTCTGCAACTTATGCATATTCTATTGAAAATTATCCTGGAATCAAAAAAACCAATGGTATAGAATTAGTAAGTAAAATGCAAGAACAAGTTAAGGCGCTTGGTGTTGAAATTAAACTCGAGGAAGTTAAAGAAATTATAAAAGATAAATTCTTCATAGTTAGAACAGAAAAACAAAAATACGAAGCAAGAACAATCATATTAGCTCTAGGTACAGAAAAAAGAAAACTTGGCTTGGGAGAAGAAAAATTTATTGGAAAGGGAGTAAGTTATTGTGCTATTTGTGATGCTCCATTGTTCAGAGAAAAAGATGTTGCTGTTTTAGGTGGTGGAAATTCTGCGATAATGGCTGCTTTGTTGCTAGCAAAATATGCTCGCGAGGTTTTCTTAATTTATAGAGGGAAGGAACTAAAAGGAGATCCTATTAAGGTTAAAGAACTTGAAGAAAATAAAAAAATTAAGATTTTATTGAATACAAATATAAAACAAATTGATGATTGCAAAAAATTAGAATCAGTTACCTTGACAGATGGTGCAAAAATAAAAATTTCTGGACTTTTTATTGAAATTGGAAGTCTTGTTCCCGCATATTTAATTGAAAAAATTAAATTGAAAACTGATAAATATGGATATATTTTAGTAAACTCACACATGGAAACAAATGTTGCTGGAGTTTATGCTGCAGGAGATTGCATTGATAAGCCATTAAGACAAATTGTGACTGCTACGAATGATGGAGCAATTGCTAGCCATTCTATTTTTAATTTTCTAAAAAAGATAGATGTAACATTGTAAGGAAAACCTTATAAATTAAGTCAGACAAGATTTTTCATGCCCTGATGGTGCAACGGCTAACATAAAACCCTGTCACGGTTTAGATCCGAGTTCGAATCTCGGTCGGGGCGTATGATCATCATGACATTCTCTGGGGTTTTTTCAAATAAAAACCCTTGATAGTGTCAGTGTAATAGTCGGTTCGGTCGGGGCGTATTGTTCTTTAAAACAATAAATATAATAAAGTCAAAAATATCAGAATAAAGATGTCATTATTTGGAAGGCTTTTCAAAGGAAAACCGAAAGAAGAAGAAAAAGTAGAAATTGAAAAAGTTTCAATAGAAGGATTATCTTCAAAATTAGATGAGAAAATTCAAGAATATTCTGAAAAAGATAAACATATTAAAGAAGAAGTTCTAGAATCAATTAAAAAATTTGAAATTGCGCTTAATGAGGCTATTTCTGTTCTAGAAAAAAAAGATATTTCACAAAGAAAAGAGTTTGAACATCTAAAAAGATTAACTAAAGATAATCTTGAGCTTTACATCGGACATTTGAAAAAACTACTAAGTAATATAAAACGTGCAGATGATCAAGAAACTAAAAATCAGACTAATAGAATTATTCATACATTAAATGATTTTAATAAAACATCTTCGCCATATTTTGAGCGCGCAACTATTCTCATAGGTAAGGAACTTGAAGCTGTACGCACAATTCTAAGAGATTTTGCAAAAGAAATAGAAAACATTGCAAAAAATAATAAAAGTTTGTTTGAAGAAAAGGATTTGAATAATGCGCTTAGAGACTTGATTCAAGGAATAAAAGAAAATAATGGTCTTTTAATGAGTGTTGATTCACATATTGTAAAATTAAAAAAAGAATTAGATGATTCTAAAGGAAAATATACAAATACAAAAAATAAAATTGAAGAAATTAAGACTAGCGATTCTAGAAAAAATGATTTGGAGGAAAAGAAAACACATGAAGAAAAACTAAATGAATTAGAAAAAAATATTAGAGATATTAAGGCAAAAATAGATTTTAAATTGCTTATTAAATATTTTCATTTTGATAAGAAAAGCACTAAAATAGTTCAGGATTATTTTAATAATTTCAAAAGTGCCTTAGAAAACGATGCAAATCTTGAGATAATTGAAATTGTAAAGAAAGTGCAAAATATTGATCTTGAAGAATTAAGAGAAATAAGAAAAAAACTTCTAATATTTAATCAGCCTTGGATAATAAAAAGTGATTTGGAGATAAACATTCTAGAAGAAAATTTGAAAAAATTACAATCTGAAATTGAAAACTTGGAAGAAAACATGAAAGATGAATTAAAGAAAAAAGAAAGATTAAATGAAAAAGGAAAAGAAATAAAAATTAACTTAGATAAATCTGCTAAAAATTTATTTCCTAATATAGAAATTCATTAAAAGAAAGCTTTAAATTCTTTATTTTTTTATAAAATTATGGCAAATAGAGCAAGAGCAAGTCATATTCTTGTTAAAACAGAAGAACAAGCAAAAGAAGTTCTTAGAAAATTGCAAGCAGGAGAGAGTTTTGGAAAACTTGCTGAAGAATATTCTTTGTGTCCATCAAAAAAGCGAGGAGGTTCTTTAGGAGAGTTTGGCCATGGACAAATGGTGCGAGAATTTGAAAAAGCTGTTTTTTCTGCAAAGAAGGGCCAAACAATAGGACCTGTAAAAACACAATTTGGCTGGCATATTATTAGAGTTGAGGATTTATGGGGTTAAAAGACTATTAATAATTATATTTAAAAATGAATAACAAAAAATTTAGAATATTTGGAATCTTATTAGTGATCATTGGATTTGTAATTTCATTGGTCGCAAAAAATTTAATTAAGTCAGCATCACGATGGATTTCATTTACTTCCTCTTCATTATATTATTTTCTAAATTTTTTCTTTATACTTGGGATTGCACTAATAATGGCCGGATTTATCCTCTTTTTAATTGGCATTTTCAAAAATAAAAAGTTAAAAAACAAAGGCAAAGCCTTATAAACCACATTTTACTTTTATTTCTGATTGATTAAATAATCGAGTTAATCAAATTAACATGTGTTTAAGAAAAAGCTAAATGCTTTAGACTTTTTCTTGATGTATTTGATACTGAAACGATTTGAATTGATTTAAAGTAAAATGGAAAATTTTAGAAAACTAGGAATTATAGAACCTATAATAAAAATAATAGAAGAAGAAAAATTCGAAAAACCTTCGGAAATTCAAGCGAAAGCTATACCTTTTGTTGTTCAAGGAAAAGATGTTATTGGAGGCTCGGCAACAGGCTCTGGAAAAACATTAGTTTTCGGAGCAGGAATAATCAAGAATGTTGAACATGGAAAAGGAGTTCAATCTTTAATTCTAACACCTACAAGAGAGCTTGCTGAACAAGTTGCTAGAACATTAAGAAAATTTTCAAAATACAAACGTTTGGAGATCATTGCAGTTTATGGTGGATTGTCAATAAATCCTCAAATTGAAAAATTGCGAGAAGCAGATGTTGTTGTTGCAACACCTGGTAGAATTATGGATCATATGGAAAGAAGAACAATAGATCTAAAACGTGTTAAAATTCTTGTACTGGATGAAGCAGATAGAATGCTTGATATGGGTTTTATTGATGATGTTGAAAAAATAATAAGAGCTTGTCCTAAAGAGAGACAAACTTTGTTGTTCTCTGCTACAATTTATTCTGATATTGCGAATATTGCTCAAAAATATATGAAAGATCCTATTAAAGTTTCAGTTGAATCTTATGTGGATCCTAGTAAACTTAAACAGATTTTTTATGATGTTGCAGATGGTTTTAAATTCGCTCTGCTTGTTCATTTATTAAAATATGAAAAAGCAGGACTTGTTATGGTTTTCTGCAATACAAGAAAGAATGTTGATTTTGTCGCAAAAAGTTTGGCTATGAACCAAGTAGATGCGTTGGCTGTTCATGGTGGCCTTTCACAAGAAAAAAGAAGTCATGTTATGAGAAAATTTAATTCTAAAGACGTTTATGTTCTTGTTTGTACTGATGTTGCTGCAAGAGGTTTGGATATTAAAGGTGTTTCTCATATTTATAATTATGATATGCCTAAAAATAGTAAAGATTATATTCATAGAATCGGAAGAACTGCAAGAGCAGGAAAAGAAGGAATTGCAATCAATATACTTGGTAGAAGAGATTATGAAAACTTCTCAAAAGTTCAGGAAGATCGCTCATTGAACATAGTTAAAGAACAAGTGCCAGAAACAGCAAAAGTCAGAATACATAGGCCTGGTCAAGGATTTGAACATGGAGAAGGGCAAAGGCCATGGAGTCATCACAATAGATCTGAACAAGATCAAGGCCATAATAGAAACTATGGGCACGATAATAGGCACAGATCTGAAGGTCAAAATAGATATGGTCGTGGAGATGGCGGAAATAGAAGATTTGGAAGGCATTCAAGAAGAAATTAATTGACTAAAGCTATTTAAATGCTTAAGATAAAGTATATCTTACACAATAAAAAAGTTTAAATGTACAAAAAAGTTTAAAAAAACATGACATCAGGAGACCCAAATTGTCCGAAATGCAAAGGAACAGGTATAATAAAAGACGAAAAAGGAGTTCGTATTTGTTTTGACTGTTTAAACAGCGGAAAAATGGATCAGCATACAGAAGAAGCTACAAAAAAAGAGACGAGAATTAAATTGTAAAAATTTTTCTAATGTAACTAAATTTAAAAGCCGGGAAAATTTGAGCATAAATGGTATGCATAAAATGGAAATAAAACATATCTTAGCAATAATTCCTACTGGATTTTTGAGTAGAACACACAAAGGATTTCATATAGGAAACTCAGCTGTTCCAATATTAAGGTCATTAACACCAAAAGAAATTAAAATAACAGTAATTGATGAAAATCTTGGTGGTAAGGTTGATTTTAATTCAAATGCTGATGTTGTTCTTTTAATGAGTGTTATAACTTCTTCTGTTCCAAAAGCATATAGAATTGCAAGAATTTTTAAAAATAAAGGAAAGATTGTTGGAATAGGTGGACCTCATCCAAGTGTTGCTCCAAAAGAAGCTTTAGAGTTCTGTGACTTTGTTAATGTTGGTGAAATGGAAGGCACTTGGCCAAAAATATTAGAAGATATTAAAAAAAATAAAATAAAAAAAATATATCAGAACAAAGAACTTGTTGATCTTTCTACAGCTCCAATACCTGAAAGAGATATTCTAAGAGATATGAAGAAAAAGGGACATGATCATGAGTATGTTTCAATTGCAAATATTTATACAACAAGAGGTTGTCCATATGGTTGTTCTTTTTGTACTGTTTCTAATATTTATGGAAGAAAGTACAGAACAAGACCTGTTAAAAAAGTCATAGAAGATATTTTAAGAACAAGCGGAAGAGGATTAGGATTTGCATTTTTTACAGATGATAATATTTGGGCAATTCCAGAATATGCTAAAGAATTATTTAGAGAAATAATAAGACAAAAAATTAAACTTAAATGGATTAGCCAAGCAAGTTTGGCGCAAGTAGAGGATCCTGAGTTGTTGAGATTGGCAAAAAAAGCAGGATGTTCTGCATTATATATTGGATATGAAAGTGTAAATCCAGAAAGTTTAAAAGAAACTAATAAAGGTTTTAATAAACCAGATGAATTTATCAGAAGAACAAAACTTGTACAAAAAGCAGGAATACTTGTTCTTGGAAGTTTTGTCTTTGGTTTTGATTCAGATACAGAAAAAAGTATCAAGGCCACTATTGACTTTGCAATTAATGCTAAAGTAGATTTTGCGCAGTTTTGTGTTTTAACTCCTTTTTATAATACTGCATTGTATGATAAATTAAAAAAAGAAGGAAGAATTTTTTTAGAAGGTACTGGTGGTGGTGAATTTCACGATAATTGGAGCTATTATACATTTGGAAATGTTGTATTTAAGCCAAAGAATCTTACACCCGAAAGATTAAAAGAATTGCATCTTCTTGGTTTTCAAAAATTTGCACGCGCTGGTCCTGCTTTTTCAAGATTCTTAAATGGAATTGTAAATTATCCATTTCTAAACATGATAGTGGTTGGGTTTCAACTATATTCTACTTTTTTCGGAGTTCCTCAGGGAGGAATGAACCCTAAAAAAATAATTGATGCTAATCTAAGAGATTGGAATAAAGAATATGGGCATTTGTTGAAGAAATAAAATAAAGCGGGCCCGAGGGGACTCGAACCCCCGACACCTAGCTTAAAAGGCTAGTGCTCTAGCCGACTGAGCTACGGGCCCATGAAATCTTGAGAGTTTTTTCATTTAAAAAGGTTGGTATAGAAATCAAAAAAACTAATTTTTATTTGACTGGCTCGCCATTGCACATAAATCTATATTTTTCATTCCAGTCTTTCTTAGAAATCTTCATCATCTTCTTAGAATAGTTATCTAAGAATTTCATAATTTTCTTATCTTTAATTATAGAATCTGCTCCTTTATGAGTTGGATATGCTCCACTTTTCTTAACTGCGTTTCTTAAAACAGTTGGATGATCAATAATGCAACAAGGCATTAAATAATTCTTGATTGTTTTTTTCTTTTCCTCTTCCAAGGCCTTGAAAAACTTATTATTTAGCCCTTCTCTTAATGATTTATTTTTTATATTGTCTACAGCAAAATGAACGAATCCGCATGGTTCAAGATCACCATGATGATTAATGTGTAGATATCCTGCATTAAAGAATTTGTCTTGTGGAGCTCCAGCAATGCAACCTTTTACAAAAGGACCATCATTCCAGAAATCTCCAAGGAACATTTTTACATTTTTATCAGCACGCCAAGCATGAACTTTCTTTCTAAGTTTTGTTCTTTGCTCTGGAGTTGGCATCAAGTTAACATCTGGAGCTAATCCAATTGGAACATAATTAAAAAACCATCCAAACATACAACCTATTTTTGCATAATATTTTATAAATTCATCTGTTGCTAACAAATCTGCATTCAATCTTGTTGGTGTTGCTGAAAATCCAAATATGCAACCATATTTTCTTAAATAATGCATAGCATTCATTACCTTAAGATATACGCCATGCCCTCTTCTTCTTGCTGTTTCGTTTTCAAAACCTTCAACAGATATTGCAGGTGCTATGTTTCCTAATTTTGCTATTCTCTTAGCAACATTTTCTGTTATTAATGTTCCGTTTGTATAGACTTGGAAGTAAATATCTGGAAAGTCTTCAAACATCTTAAATAAATATGGCCATGCAAATGGCTCTCCGCCCGAAATAGTTACGAAATTTATACCCATTGTTTTAACTTCATTTAAAATTCTTTTTACAGTTGGATAAGGTAAACCCTCGTCTTGTTCATATTCACCTGCATAACATCCAACACATTTTAAATTACATCTCATAGATGGACTAATTAGAATCATTGCTGGTGGTCTAATACCATATTTTTCCTCGTAGGCCTTTCTTCTTTCTGTTCCTTGTATTAGGTATGCTACAACAAGATTTTCTATTAGTTTTTTTCTTACTTGAGGATTTAATTGTCCGAATCTAGAAAGAACAGGCATAAAGATTGTATCATCTTTTAATTTTGCAAGAGTTTCTTTTTTCTCAGAACTCTTAGTAAAGAACTTCAATAGATTAATAACCTTGTCTCTATTCTGGTCAGACTTGGACATATACATTACCAATTCGTTCATTGCGCCAGTCTTTATGTTATTAAAAATACTCATCTTATATCAATATTAATGACAACTTTTTTGTATTTAAAAAGGTTTTGGTTGTATATGATAATATTAATAGATTCTATATTTTGTGGTTAGAATTTAACCCTTATAAATGAACTTTTCTACTTGTTTTTTTGCTTTTTCCCTTGCTACTTGGTGTTGTTTTAAAAAAGCATTTATTTTTTCAATAAGATGTTGTTTTAATTCACTTGTAATCATTTTTCCAGAAACATAATCATCATGTATTTTTTGCAATTTTCTATCATCTGGTTCAAAAAACATTTTTAAATATTGATATGAAACATCAACATCTGGATTGCCACCTTTTTTCCTATGTTCTTCGATTGTTGCTTGTCCTCCTGAAAAAGCATATTTATTTATTTTTCTTTTGACTTCTTCTGGAGAATCTGTTGTATAGATTGCGGTTTCTTGCCATGCCGAGGCTGCCATTTTTCCACCAATTCCTGTCAATGGTGGAAGAAAAACATTATGAATTATGGCTGGTTTGTAATATCCTAACTTAGGCATAACGTCTCTTGAAATTCTAAAGTGAGTATCTTGATCTATGCCTAAAGGAATTAAACAAGGAATATTTTTTTTCGCTAAAACTGAAGGTAAAAATGCAGGAACAGCTTGCATGCTTGTATAAAATATGCTACCTATATTATTGGAATCATTAAATCCGAAACTTGCTTTTATTGTAGAGAATGTTATTTTCTTTGCAACTTTGCATGCTTCCTTAAACATTATACCTGCGTGTTTAGTATCTACAAGAAAATGTGTTTTTTTAGGATTAAATCCTAGAGCAATAACATCAAGCATATCTTCATGACTTGCTTTTTCAGTATCTTCTAAAGTTACATCTGGCTTGTAAAAGAATTTTTCTTCATCTGGAAATTGAAACCACATTTCAACATCAAATTTATCTTGTAACCATTTGCACATTATCCATGGAATTAAATGTCCTAGATGAACTTTACTTCCTTTTGAAGAAGCTCTTCCTGTATAAAGAAAAAATTTGTTTCCTTTTTCATATTCATCTAAAAGCCAGTTTAAATCTCTGTGGGAGAAAAAAACTCCTCTTCTTAAAAATAAATGCAAATCTCCAGAATGTTTCTTAATTCTTTGGAGCATTTTTTCATCCAAATGTGAAACTCCAAATTCTTTTATGAGTTTTGAATAATTCACTTCTCCTGAAACTTCGTAAGGTGTTACTTTCACTTCTTTAGTCATAGTAAGCAGAAGAAGAAAGATTTTATAAAGGTTTCTTGATTAATTTTATTGATTTTTATAAAAAGAGTTGATATTTAAAAATGAAACACAATGTTAAGATTACAACAATAATAATTATCATGTTCTTTGTTAGCATGCTAATTGGCATGGCTGTTATTCATAATTATGATCAGTATTTTGGAAAAACTGCACAAAAAATAGCTCAACAAGAAAATGCTTCTGGCATAAACGTTACGAGGCCAGATATAAGTTTTGTTCAGGAAACTGTGCCTCCGCCTATGGAAATTAAAACTACTTTAGATATGGCAAGCATTTTAACAAGCATAATTATAGCTATTTTAATTGCTGTTGTAATATTTTTCTTTTTGTCTAAACTTAGAATTAGTATTGTTTTAAAAGTCTGGTTTACTGTTGTTGTTTTTATTACTTTGGCGATTGCATTTTCGATGCTTCTCGCACCAGTTTTCAAAAATTCTGGACTTTTCAATTTATTTGGAAAGAAAATTTTGATTGCAGAACTTATTGCTGTAATTGCGGCAATTGTTTTAACTTTCTTTAAAGTTGTTAAGAGAAATATTATTGTGCATAATGCAACTGAGCTGTTCATATATGCTGGTATTGCTGTAATTTTTGTTCCTATTCTGAATGTGCTTGCTGCTGCAATTCTTTTGATATTAATTTCAATTTATGATATGATTGCTGTTTGGAAAACAGGGCATATGCAGAAACTTGCAAAATTCCAGATGGAAGAAGTTAAAATATTCACTGGATTCTTCTTGCCTTATGCAAATAAAAAAGATAAAGTCAAAATAAAAAATATGCAAGTACAACTTAAACTGATTAAATCAAAGAAAAAACAACAAGAATTCGTAAACAAGCAGAATGTTAAAGTTAATCTTGCTATCCTTGGTGGAGGAGATGTTGCTTTCCCATTAATATTTATTGGAACAATTTTATTAAGATATGGATTCTGGCCTGCTGTGGTTGTTGCATTGACAACGACTTTGGCATTAGCATTGTTGTTGTTCTATTCAAAGAAAGGTAAATTCTATCCTGCAATGCCATTCTTAAGTGCGGGATGTTTTTTAGGATTGCTGCTAATTTTAATTTAATAGATAATGGCAACAACAATACCAACAATATCTTGGAAACGGATTTTGTCTGTTAATGGTGAGTTATCTCCTTTTACTTTACAAAACCAACCATATTCATCATTTCCAATTTCAACTACCCTGTGAGAAATTATTTCATTGCCTTGCTTAAAAGCAACAATATCTCCTACATGAATTTGTTCTGTGCTTGATGGTTGAATTTCTATTCCGTTTGCACCTTGATCGATTGTTGGATCCATGCTTTTTGTGTTAGAATATGAAACTAGCTTTGCATTTGGAATGTTTATGATAATTTTATTATTAGTTACCTGAATTTGATTGTCATGAACCCAGTCGCTTGGACTTGGTTTATTTTCTATAAAGGTAAGAACATCCTTGCCTGCAAATGCGGTTGCAAAAAAAAGTAAAAGAACGCATGCCAGAACTAAACATAAAACAAGCCACTTATCCATGTCACTTTATAGTTAATACAATATTTAAATATTTCGTAATCGTAAATCGTAAGCATAGTTTTAAAAATACAAATTAAATCTATTTGTTGGGGTGATAGGCCTCAGACCTTATTCTGAATAAAAATGCAAGACGAAAATGCTGTTCAAAGAGCTTATTTGAGATTAGCCGCGAGTGTTGTCCCACTTTATGAAATCGGAGTAACTATTGCGAGAGAAGATATTGGTCCAAAACTAGCAAAGATTGCAAAAGAAATTCAAGATAGAGGGAATCCAGCACCTTATTTATATGGGTTAAAAACAGATTTATCTAATGTGGCAAGAGCTTCTTCATCATTAGCTCCGAAAACAGAAGAAATTCTTATAGCAATAGAAAAACTTGAGCAAGAACTACAAAAATAATTATTTTTCTTAAAACCAACCTAACCATGAATGAATGTTAGCTAAGAAACATATGCATCCACAATTTCCACCTTCATAATATGGTTGCATTTGGCATCCTTTTACAGAACAAAAACTTTGACATCTATAATATGAATGTAATTCAGGATCTGATGTAAAAAAACTGCATGCTTGACCTTTTTCTGTGCTTATGCAATCTGACCATTCTCCTAGATCGTTGCAACTTCCAACTAAACCTATTTTAGGTGAGCTGCATGAATTCTCAATGCATTCAAATTTTGTTTCTGTGATGTCTCGAGTTGCTGGATCGCATCTATATCTTGGCCATCTATTGATATAATTGCCTGAATCTATGCAAGATACAATTTCTTCATAATTTGCATTATACTCGTAATTTATTTTACAAGGAACTAATTGTTCTCGAATTTGAATTTCATTATATGGATAGTTTTGATAATTTGGAACATCAATTGCTTGTCCTGTTTCTACTTCACAACCAGACATTGCTGTTGTAGCTACTAACAACAATACTGCCAAACATATTATGTAAATTGTATATGTTTTTTTCATTTTACTAAAGAACCAGCCGAGGTTCTACCACCTCATTTAAAAATGCAATATTTATGAGTTTAAATGCTTTTCTAAATTGATTGTTATTATTTATTACAATAAAGGCTAAAAATGAATAAAAGATATAAAAATATGAATAATGGAATAGTTTCTTGTGCGGCGTATGTAAGAAGGGAATTGCGTAGAGGAAAAGACTATTCGCCTATTCACACTAATTATCAAAGATCAATTTCACCAGGATGGCAAACTATACGAATCTATCGTATGGATGGTGGAAGGCTAGTATATTTTTTGCGCCAAACAGAAGAAGAAAGAGAGGTTGGAATGGCAACCAGATTATATGTTGGGGTAGATGGTCGATTAAAAGAAAAACAAATAAAATTTCCACGTGATTCAATTAGACGGGCTTTATTATCATCTTCTAGAAAACCTTTTGCAAAAAAACTAGAACTTGAACTAACTGAATAATTTTTAATTTATTTTAATCTTAAAGTATCTAGATTTCTTGGGACAGAAGTTTCTAGTTTGTAAATTTTATAGAATGTAGATGCTAAATCAAGACATCTTGATTGTTCACCGTGATTTACAATTATTCTTTTAGGACAAGGATTTAAATTATTCACGAAACTCAAAAGTTCTTTTCTTCCTGCATGATTTGAGAAACTATCTTCTGTATGAACTGACATTTTTACTTGGATTACTTCATCTTTATCTCCTTCAAGTTTAACTTCTTTTAATCCTTCTTGTAATTGCCTTCCTAAACCTCCGGGAGGTTGATAACTAACTAAAGTTATAGAATTGGCTGGTTGATCTGCTAATGCTTTGAAATATTCTATAGAAGCACCACCAACTAACATTCCAGATGTCGCTACTATTACACAAGGTCCACCTTCAAGAACCTCTTGTCTTTCTCTAGGAGATCCAATGTGTTTAAAATTCTCAGAAATAAATGGATTTTTATCTTGAAATATTAAAGATCTTAGTTGATGTGAAAGAAAATTTGGATATGCTGTGTGAACAGCTGTAACATCCCAAACAATTCCATCTATGTAAACTGGAACTTTTGGAATTTTTCCTTCTTTAATCATATTATCAACTATAACAATAACTTCCTGGGCTCTGCCAACACCAAGAACTGGAATTAAAGCTTTCCCTTTTCTATCAATTGTATTTTTTATTGTCTCTGCAATTTTATTTTCTGCTTCTTGTCTTGGAATGAAAATATTTTGTTTTCCACCATAGGTGCTTTCACAAATCAAACTTTCTAATCTTGGAAAATCGCATGGAGCAGAATCTAAAACTCGCGATCTCATAAACTTGAAATCTCCTGTATAAAGCAAATTATGTAAACCATTACCTATGTTAAGGTGTATCATTGAACTTCCTAAACAATGACCTGCGTTGTATAGAGTTAATCTAATATCTGGCGTAAGGTCTGTAACCTCATTATATTCCAATACTATGGAATGTTTGATCATCATTTTAATATCTGCGACTCTAAATAAAGGCGTTTCACCTTTTTTACGACTAACGCCAATAAAATCTAAAGCTAACAACGCCGCAATATCTCTTGTGGGGGCAGTCATGTAACATGGACCTCTATAACCTACTTTGTACAAGTAAGGTAACAAAGCAGAATGATCTAGGTGGGCGTGTGAAAGTATAACTGCATCTATATTTTCTAAATCAAATTCAGGAGCATTGAAATATGGAAATTTTTCAGAATTCAATCCAGTCATACTAATACCACAATCCAATAAAATTTTAGATTCGGGAGTTTGCAACAATAAACATGATCTTCCAACTTGTCTTCCACTACCAAGAACACTAATTCTTACCCATTCTTCTTTTTTTTCAGGACTCCATTCTTTGTAAATCCTTTTTCCTATTAAGTTCAGAAATTTTTTTCTGTAACCTACTGATTCAAATAGAGTATGTCTGATTGCTGTTGTAATTTTACTTTCAATTGCTGGGATTCTTAATATTGAAGGTGTCCAGAATGTTTTTTCTTTGATTGTTTTTAAAACTTCGCCACCTCTACCTATCGCCAAGCCTGGCCTCTTGGATTCTACAACAACAATACTTCTTGCATCATCAAACAAAATATCTTTAATTTCGGCTTCTTTTGGAATAAGTTCTTGAATTACTTTTTTTGTTTGTTCTTTGTCCATTAAAATCTCAGGATCTGCTCTCAGCTCAACTCTTTTTTTTATCTTATTAACAAGTTCTCTTATTTTATCGTCGCTTTGAATGAAAAACTGCTTATCTTTAGTGTAGAGAACTATGTTTGCACCTTCGAAATTCGCAGAGCTAACTGACTTTGGAAGTTCATTAAGAACTACTTTTAATATATCTGACATTTTTTTGATAATTTATAAAATTTTAAGGTAATAGTATGAAGTTTGGTTAATAGATTAATTTTATTTTTTTCATTCTGATTAATTTTGATAATTAGAATCTATTTTTTTGTTAATACTTGTTTTACTTCTTCTGAAAATACTTTTTTAGCGCCTTTTTTGTCAATAACAACAACATCTATTCCCGAACCTGTTGCTGTATCTCGTTGCATTGCTGCCGAAATTGCGCGAATTGCAAGTTTTACGCCATCTTGAGTTGTTATATCTTGTTTATAAGAATCTTCAAAAACACCCATTGCAAATACACTTCCAGAACCATCACAAACATAATCTTTATGCTGCATCAATGCACCATCTGGAGGAACTTCAAAAAGCCAGAAGCCCTTTTTATCTACACCACCAACGAGAAAAGCTGCTATTCCTGGTATTGTGCTAAACTTTCTTATATTCTCATAACTTAACATTGCTAAAAGGCTTGCTGCTTCTTTTACGCCTGCATCTGTTTTCGTTCTTAACTGTTTCATTTTAAGTTCTGCTTTAATTAGTTTTAAAACAAATTGAATATCAGAAACGTTTCCTGCTGTTGTTACGGCTATAGTGTCTGTAATTGCAAATACTTTTTCCATTCTTTTATGCATAACCATGTTTGGATAACCTGCAGATGCTCTTGTATCTGCTGCCATTACAATTCCATCTTTACAAACTATTCCAATTGTTGTAGTTCCGGATTTTGTAATCTTAGCATCAATTTTATCTCTATCCATTTTATTCTTTATACCTCGAGAAATTATATCTAATTCAATGATATTCTATTTTTAAATGTTTCTGTGACCTTGTATTGTTAAGTTAACGGGAGCTAATTTTAAAGGTTATCTTTTACTTTCTTTTTTCTGTACAGAATTTCCCACACATAGAACAACCTTCAGAAATTTCAGGATTGTTTTTACACTCTTTTTTTAATAATCTTCTAAAATTTTCTGGATCAATAGCATAATCAGTCATGGCATTCCAATCCAATCTTGAACGTGCTTCTGACATTTTCTTATCTCTTTCTGAGCCATATCCTTTCGCAATATCTGCGATATGAGCCGCGATTCTTGTTACAATAACTCCCTCTCTAACATCTTTTGCATCTGGCAAACTTATATGCTCTTTTTGTGTTACATAACAAAGAAAATCTGCTCCATGCATTCCAGCTAAAGCTCCACCAATTGCACAAGCTATGTGATCATAACCAATAGCAATATCTGTTGGTAATGGACCAAGAACATAGAAAGGTGCATTTTTACAAATTTCTTTTTCAAGTTTAATATTTTTTTCTATTTGATTTAATGGGATGTGTCCTGGACCTTCTATCATTACCTGAACTCCTCTATCCTTACACCTTTCTGCAAGTTCACCTAAAATTTTTAATTCATAAATTTGAGCTTCATCAGTTGCGTCTTCTATACAGCCCGGTCTTAAACCATCACCCAAACTTATTGTAACATCATACTCTTTTGCTATGCTTAAAACTTCATCAAAATGTTCATATAAAAAAGATTGTCTATTATGTCTTTTCATCCAATTTGTTAAAAAAGTTCCACCTCTGCTTACTGTTGGCATTAATCTTTTTTCAAGTAAAGATATAGATTCACGAGTCACACCTGCATGGACTGTCGCAAAATCAACACCATCTCTTGCATGTCTTTCAAAAACTTCTAGGTATTTATCTAATGTTAAATCTTCGGGATTTCCTATTTCAATAACTGCCTGATAAATTGGAACTGTTCCTATCGGAACTGTAGACTCTTCTATAACTCTTCTCCTTATTTCATCAAGATCCCCACCTAAACTCAAATCCATAACAGTGTCTGTTCCTGCTTTAATTGCAGTATTTAATTTTTTTAATTCAGTTTCTAAATTAGATTTAATTGGAGAGGTCCCAATATTAGCATTAACTTTTGTTCTTAAACCATAACCTATACCAATTGGTTTTAAATTTTTATGATTAACATTTGCTGGAATAACAACTAATCCTTTAGCTATATTCTTTCTTAATACACCTATGCCTACATCTTCTTGTTTTGCAACATATTGCATTTCTTCTGTTATTTTGTTTTTCTGAGCTGATTCAAGTTGTGTCATTCTCTTAAAAATAAAAAAAGTCCCGGCTGCCGGAATCGGACCGGCAACCTCACGGGTACTGCCCTGAATATGAACGCATACTCGAGCCACATGCAATTTTTTTGCATAGACTACAGCCGTGCGCTCTAACCGTTGAGCTAAGCCGGGATAAAGTTATTAAGAAATTTGACTTAAAAAGGTTTTCTTTATGGAGTTAATCTGTCTCTATCTCTTGGAAACATTGCTGCTTCCTTAATGTTATCTAAACCACAAATAATTTGCGTTAATCTTTCTAAACCAATTGACCAACCAGAATGTGGTGGAGAACCATATTTAAAAGATTCTATATAGTCTTTGAAATTCTTTGGATTGAGTTTCTTTGCTTTAATTCTTTCAATTAAAACATTTGGAATATGAATTCTTTGTCCTCCTGATGATATTTCAATGCCGCCATAGATTGCATCAAAACCTTCTGAGTTTGTTTCACCTTTTTTCAAAGATGAAGGCATTATGTAGAATGGTTTTAATGATAATGGCCAAGAATGCACAAAAACAATTGTATTTGGAAAAAACTCATTTAATTTTTTTTCGGCTTCTGGCGAAAGATCTTCACCATCTTTGATTTTTATTCCATTTCCTTTCAATAGTTTTATTGTTTCTTCATATGTTATGTATTTTGCTGATGGAATTTTTAATCTAACTCCTAAAAGTTCTAAATCAGTTTTGCATTTTTCAATAACTTTTTCAATAATATATTTTAGAACTTTCTCTTGCTCCTGCATAATTTCCATTTGATTCATGAAAGCAACTTCAATATCCATTTGTCTTGCTTCGTTTAGGTGTCTAGTTGTATTGTGTTTTTCAGCTCTCCAAACAGGAGTTATCATAAAAGTTTTTTCCATTGAACATGCAATCATTTGTTTGTATAGTTGTGGCGATTGAGCAAGATATGCTTTTTTTTCAAAATATTGAACAGAAAAAAGATCGGTTCCTCCTTCAGAAGCTGCTGAAATTATTCCAGGAGGTTGCATTTCAATGTAGCTCTTATTATAAAAAAATTCTCTAAAAGAATTTGCTATTTCGGTTTGTATTTTAAATATTGCTTGTGCTCTTCTTGAATGAAAATCAACAAATCTGTAATCTAATCTTTTTGCAAAACCAGTTTCAATTTCTTTTGCATGAATATCTATTGGTAATGGTTCTGCTTTAGAAATTAATTCAAGATTTGATATTTCAACTTCAATATTTTTTTGAGTGACTTCTGGACTTTTTACTTGAGAATCTCTAACATTTCCTTGAATTGAAATTACTGATTCTAAACTTAGATTAGAAAATTTCTTGAATAATTTTTCATCTTTTATAATACATTGAACAACTCCAGTTATGTCTCTTAAAAGAATGAATTTTATTTTAGCTAGATCTCTCAACTCATGAATCCAACCTTCTATGAAAACTTGACCTTTTTTTAAATCTTTAATGTAAGTTCTTTTTTCCATAATCTATAAAGAAAATAGAAATTTATAAATCCTATTGTTTAACATATTTTTTAAGTATATCAGAAATGTCTTTTGGAGAAACTTTGCCTTTATATTTCTGGATTGCTAATCCCATGTAAGCATTTACGCTTAGATCTGTTTTTTCTTTAACAATTGTTTGAATATAATGCTCAACATCTTTAAGATTAATTGATTCTGTTTTCATTGATTGTTCTATTGTTTTGCCTTTGACAATTTCTTCCATAATTTGTTTAAGTTGAGCTTCTTTAATCTGACTTTGAACAAGTTTGCTTAATAAAGATTCTATGACATCTAATGTGAGTTTTTTGTCAACTTCATTTTGAGATATTTTTTCGTGACTTGCAATTTCTTTTGGCCATAAAATTAAAACTTTTGCAATCAAATCTGGTTTATTTATGAGTTTTAATAGAGCTTCAAATTCTTGCATTTTTCTTTCCTGCAAAACAAGTTTAATTAATTCGGGATTCATTCCTTTTTCTTTTAATTCAAGTTTAACCTCTTCTTGAAGCTTTGGCAATGTTTTTCTTGCTTCTTTAACATAATCTGACGTATAAACTAATGATAAATCTGTTTCAGGATACATTCTTGCTGATCCGGCTAATGGTCTTAAAAATGAAGTTGTTCCGTCGGGATTTGCTTTTCTAACTTCTGATTTTAATTTTTTCTTTTCTTTTACTTCTTGTTGTTGGCGTTTTGCTTCATAATCCATTACTTTTTCAATTAAATCAGGTTCTTGAACTCCTTTTACTTCTATTCTTGGATGCCCTGTTGTTGAAATATTAACATCCTGTCTTATTGTTCCTAGGCCTCGCTTGACTTTACATGCTCTAAGAATCTCTCCTAATTTTAGTGCTGTTATTTTTGCTTCTTTTGGTGTTGAAATGTCGGGCTTGGTTACAAGTTCAATTAAAGGAATTCCTAATCTATCTATTCTAAATGTTATTGAGTTTGGAGTTCTTTTGATTTCTCTGGCAGCATCTTCTTCTAATGTTATTGATTGAATTCCTATTTTCTTTTTTTTATTATCAATATCTATTTCTAAAAAACCATCTTCTGCTAATAGCATTGTTCTTTGGAATCCTGAGACGCATGAACCATTGACTATTGTCTTTCTCATAACTTGTGCAGCTGGAAAAATTCTGCAGTTCAAGAATAAAGCAAGTTGTAAAGCTGTTACTAAAGCTTCTTTGTTTATGTTATGTGGAGGTTCTTCATCCATATCAACTAAACAATCAACATCTTTGTAAGCTTCATAGATAAATTCCATTTCTCTTGCTTGTTCAAAGCTAGCTGCTTCATCAACATCTCCTGTTTCTCCTGCAACTGCTTTCATTTTTCTTTTTAGAATAATATCTGGTTCAGACTGTTTAAGAATAGATGGACATGAACAAAACAATTTATTTGTATCTAGTTGTTGATGAATTTCTATTCCTGATTTTAATCCAACTTTTTTATAATCTTCCATAAAAAGAAGATGAGACTTGGATTTATTAAAGTTACTATAAAGAATTAGAAAAAAGAAAAAAAATTAAAAATTATCTTGGAAATGCAGCTCTTTGTAAAATGTATCTACCTTCGGTGTCTTGATCATGCAAAACCCAAAAAGTCATTGGCGAGTCTACCACTCCAGGCACAACATGCTGAACAATTCCTAATTGACCTTTTGGAATTTGCTTTAATCTGCCTAATGAATTTAGATTACCTAAAATGCTTGCTTCAACAAATGCTGTTGCTGCGGCGTATTGTACATGTTCTGGAATATCTGTGTTTGCTAAACCCAATCTGGCTGCACTTTTGTTTATGTATCTTACCATTGGTGAGCCTTCAGGTATACAAATTACCGTATCTGCGGTTGTAGTCTTCTTTAGAACGTAGTCTTCAGTTTTTGTAGGGGTTGTAAGTAAAGCCAGTGTACTTTCTTCACTAAGCGCGTCTGCTAAGGTTGTTGGCATTTGAATTTGGTAGTCTTCTTTTATTGATCTCATTTTATTTTGTATGCTCCTTAGAAATTCGACGAAAAGATGGTTTTTAAATCTTTTGTTTTTGTTAACATTAATTAGTAACAAAATAAAAACACAAGATGCTCCTGCCGGGATTCGAACCCGGGTTATCGCCTTGAGAGGGCAATGTCCTTGGCCTCTAGACTACAGGAGCTTAGACTAGAGAGATAATAAAGTTTTATAAATTTTGTTAGAACCTAGATTTATTCTTCAACAAGGAAAACTGTATCATTTGGGCGAACTCTGTCATTTACCTTTATTCCTACATCATCGCCTGCTTTTGCCTCTTCAATTGGTTTATTGTCTATTTGCATGCTGTCTATTGTTTGTGTTAAGTCAGTTGTATGGCCTTTTATGTGTATTTTATCTCCAATTTTCAAGTCATCTTTTAACTTAATTGCTGCTACACTTGGTTTTGCAAAAAACAAAAATACAGTTCCAATTTCTTTTTCTTCCATAGAATATATAGTAAGGACAATTATTTAAATTTATTTATTTAAAGAAAACTATAGTTTCTTAACAATTATTTTCTTAACTGTTATTACTTCTCCGCATTTCTCACAAGAATATAAAGTATCGAACATTGTGTTTGCTTTAACCATGGATTTTGTTTTGCATTTCGGACATTCAACTTCAATTTGCTGTTCTTCGAGTTTCATAGTTTAAAAAATCATGATGTGTTTTTATATTTTCTCATTCTAGAGAATATAGAATAGTCCCGCCAGGATTCGAACCTGGGTCGCAAGGTCCAGAGCCTCGCATACTTGACCACTATACTACGGGACTATCTAAAATTAAGGCTAATAATCTTTAAAAAACCTTTTTGTTTAGTCTTTTAATGCCTCTATATATAAGAGGGATGTAAAATCACAACTCTGTTGTTTCTAAAGAAAAGAATTAAAAATCAAAGAATGTTGATATAAACACAAAAAAAATGGGAAAGTTAAAGAAAAATAAAACTCCTATATTAATCCTAATTTTGATTGCATTAATCTTTCTTGTGTTTGTTTCTTACAATTCTTTGACTGGAAAATCTGTTTTTGATTTTCTTAAACAAAATCAACAACCAATAAACAATCCTCCAATATTGGGTGCTGGTGGACAAACCTGGTTTGCTGCCACTAATGGAAGTGAATCTGGCAATGGAAGCATAGGAAATCCTTGGGACTTGCCAACTGCGCTTTTTAACTGGAACGGTTATGTGAAGCCTGGAGATACTCTTTATGTGCGAGGAGGAACATATCACACAGATCCTTCTTATCCTTATTTCATGACATATATAAATGGAAACGCGTCAAATCCTATTACAATCATGCCTTACAACAATGAGAAAGTAATAATCGACGGGCCAATAGAGGTCTATGGAGAATACTTAATATTCAGGGATTTTGAAGTGACTCGTGATTACGATTATCATAGTGAGAATAATTCGCGAGTATCGCACCAGAATGGCGACATAGTTTATTACAGTGGTTTTAGCGTTTGGGAACAAGGAGTAAAAATCATAAATAATGTAGTTCATGATTGTCCTGGAATCGGGATTTTCGTGAATTGTGCGCCGGGTGCTGAGATTTATGGAAATATTTTGTATAACAATGGATATGATGCTTCTGATAGGGGGCATGGGCATGGAACATATATTCAGAATGCCAATGAAACTAATTTTATATTAGACAATATAGCTTTCAGCAATCTAGGGTATTATGGGATCCACGCATATGGCGAGGACCCTGGAAGCTATCGTGAAGATGTTTATAATGTTTATCTTGAAAATAATACTATTTTTAAGAATACGTTTTTAGTTGGGGGAGATAATGTAAGTAACATCACTGTGATAAGAAATATTGCTGCTTATCCTGAAGACCCTGATGACAATGGGGCGATGAATATAGGTTATTATAATTACAATCATACAAACGCAATTATAAAAAACAACCTGATATATGGAAAGTATTTCTTTATACGTAATTGGGATAATTTAACTTTAGATAATAATACAATTGTAATTGCTGCAACAAATTATATCATATTAAATTCTGTAAATAATATATCTGCTCTTAAGATAAATAATAATAGTTACTTTGTGAAAGCACCTAGTTTATACTATAATAATGACTCTCTAAGAACTAATAATTTCACAGTTTGGAAAAGTCTTGGATATGATGTGAATGGAACATATACTTCATCGAGCAAGATTGGGATGGATGTTTATTTATATAAAAATAAATATGATTCAAATAGAACGGATATCGTTGTTTTGAATTGGAATAATTCTGATTATGCTGATATAAATTTGGATAGTTATGTTGGTGTTGGAGCGGGTTATGAAATCAGAGATGTTCAGAATTATCCTGTTGTTATAATGTCTGGAACATATAATGGCGGAGCTATACGTTTTCCATTGAATTTGACTAATGTTTCTAAGTATACTGGAAATTGGACAGGGGAACACCATAGTCATTCGAATTGGGAATTTCACACAAGCAAAACATTCAATACATTCGTATTAAGAATCGCTTCGGGTGGAGGAGCACCAATAGATAATGCTCCAACAGTCTCTCTAAACTCGCCAGCAAATGGCTATTCAACTAATTTAACATCAATAACATTCAATTGCTCTGCTACAGATGATAAAAGATTAACAAACATTTCACTTTACACAAACATCTCTTCATGGTCATCAATAAACTCAACAACTTGTTCTGGAACAACCTGCTCTCTTCCATATACAAAAACATCTATTCCAGTTGGAACATACAGATGGAATTGTCTTGCTTATGATAATTCAAGCCAATCAGATTGGGGAGATGCAAATTACACATTTACAATTTACAATTCTTCTTTACAATGTTCAGATGGAACATTATATGAAGAATGTTCATCAACAAAACCATTGTATTGTGATAATGGAAACTTAGTGAATAAATGTTCTTTATGCAATTGTTCATCTGGAACATGTCAATCAGATGAATCATGTGAAACAAGTAATGATAATACTGGTGGAGGCGGAGGAACTGGTTGTGATTCAGGAGATAAAAAATGTTCAGGAAATATATTACAAGTTTGTTCAAATGGAAATTGGCAGAACAATGAAACTTGTGCAAATGGATGCAATTCAACAACACTTGCTTGTAATTTATTTGTAATTCAATCAAATCAAACAAATCAGACAGTTATTTGTAATGCTGGTGAGAAAAAATGTTCAGATGATGGAAAAAATTTATTGAGTTGTTCAAATAATTCATGGGTTTCTCAATATTGCGATCTAGGATGCAATTCCTTGAATAAAGAATGTAATTCTCCTATTAAAGATAAAATAAAAAAGGAATGGGTTTCTATCGCAATTCCATTGATTGCCATTATTTTGATTATTATTTTTACTATAGTCAGAAAAAATTATATTTCGAAAAAAAATCTCTCACGCTACTAAATACTTTGTTAGCAATATTTAAAAAACTCTTTCTCTCTAATTTTATAGCGCCTCTGTGGCTCAGTGGTAGAGCGTGCCCTTGGTAAGGGCAAGGTCGCGAGTTCAATTCTCGTCAGAGGCTTCAAAGGATTTAAAAAGTCAATGAACATAAAAGAAAAATGGAAGAAAGAAAAGTTTTAAGTGAAATAAAGAAACAATATGAACCATTAAGAAAGAAATACAAATTGCTTAGTTTTGATGATATGAATAAAGAATTTGAAATTGAAAAAGTTCAGGAAAGAGAAACTGATTTTTTGCTTAGAGAAGTTAGACGAGCTGTTAGTGAAAAAATTGTTGCTTTTTTGAAATTTCTTGAATTATTCATGAATCCTGCTAGCGCACCTTTATTTGTTTTATTATCATTAAAGAATATAGGGCCAGATCAAAAAGAAAAAATTGAAGAACTGTACAAAGAACTTGTAGAAATTGAACTAAGTTCTGTTGCACTTGATTTAGATTATAAAGAAATAGAAGAAGCAAAATTTATATTAAGAGTTGTAAAAAGATGGAAAGAAGTTAAAAAAGATTTGACTTCTGTTTTTTCCGAGATTGAGAAAATACATTCTAAGGATTTAGACAAAAAAACAAAGAATTATTATGGTTAATTCTTTACCTATTAAAACAATGCATCAAAATTTAATTCTAAAGAAACTAAAGGCATTTTGAGATTCCAGTTTTCTATAACTTGTGGACATACTTCTCCAATAATTCCTATTGATTTCTCTTGTTTTTCTTTAATTAAGATAATTTCGGCAGACCTTCCTTGAATAAAAGAAGAGTAGTCTATTGGTACAAGTTTATATTCTAATTTTAGGTTTTTCATCAAATAATCTAGAACTTGAGCAATTTCTGTAAAATTAGATTTGGCATGTGATATATTTATTGATAATATATCAGATTCTTTTGTTTTATTTTCTCCTATTTTGGAAGGCTCTAAAACTTTTCCTATTTCAAATATTTTTTGTGGAAAGTCTTTAGTTGTATTATTTGAAAGGAATTTACATGCAGAAGGTAATAAAGATCTTCTTAAACATGTGAATGTTTCTGAAACTGGATTAGTTATTTCTATAATTGGCTCGGATTTAAGATTCATATTGTTTATTTGTTCCTTTTTGTTAGATAAAATAAAAGATATAATTTCTTGAAATTCTAAACCTATTAAAAGATCTGATATTTTTTGTCTTCTGTTTGTTTCCTCTAGAACAGAGCCTTGTGTAAATATTTGATTTTCCAAAGGTATGAATTTTTTAAAACCATAAGCAATTGCAATATCTTCTATAATATCGACATTATGAATTACATCTTTCCTATAGAATGGAATTTCTACTGTAAATTGATTTTCTTTTGCTTTTACATCATATCTTAATTTTTTCAATAAATCTTGAACTTGTTTTGGTTTTAAATCTAAGCCAAGTAAATAATTAATTTCTTCTAATGTCATTGTTTTTGATCGAGTTTTAAAATCTGGTGTTGTAATTTTATTCTTATTTTTTAATTCAACTGAATAAATTTGTCCATTTCTTTCGGCAAGAGCTGAGACAATTATATTCAAAATGTGAGATATTTTATCTTGATCAAATCCAGAAACTTCTATAAAAACATTTTTAGTTTCTTCTGTTACTTTTCCAGAATATTCTGAATTAATGACAGGAGGCATACTAAGAACATTTTCATCTGCATCAATAAAAATAGGATATTCTTTTGCATCTTTTAATAAATTTCCATAAAGTTGACCTTTTTCATGTCTTTGTAGAATTTGTTTCAAATTCAATTTTTCTGCAAATCCTAATGGAATAAAACTTAATTCTTCTGGTCTGTATGTTGTATAGGTTATTGGCCATTTTATTTTATCAAAATCATAAACACCTATTGCTGCTTCTTTTCTTTTTCTTCCAAATGTTTCAGATAGTTTTTCTTGTAATTGAATTACTTGTTTTATTGTTTCGTCTGTAAAATTAATGTTTTTAACAACAGCACAAACTGTAAATGGACGAACTTTTTTTACTTTTTGATTTATATTAACTATGAAATTTGATTTCTCTATTTTATATTCTTTAATTCCTTCTTCTTTTCCTATAATTCCTTTAAGTTCTCTTGACAGGCCTTCAACTGATAAAAGATCTGCACGATTAGTATCTTCAACTTTGAATGTTATTGTGTCTCCATCTGTTTTTTCGATTGACATTTTCGTGAATTGTAGAATATCTTGCAGTTGCGCATCTGTGAACACTCTTCCACACAACTTTTCCAAATCTTTTTTGCTGATTTCTATGTTTGGCATCTTTTAAATTTTATTTATGAAAATGATTTTATTGCGTATGATACAAAACTGAAAATATAATTAATAAATGTTTTCTGTTTTTCTGGTTTGATAACTAAAAGACTAACATTTTGTGGATTTGGGATGGCAATTGAAAAAATATTGCCTATTTGTTTAAAAGAACAGAAAGATGGAGTATTGCATCTATTTCCATTAAGAAAAACAGTATAGTCCTGATCAGGATTATATTCTGTTATTTTAATTATTAGTGAGGCCTGTTTTTGGCTTGTAAAATAAATTGACGAACTATCACTTTCTTTAGATGTTGCAGAAATAATTTCAATATTACTTAAATTCAAAATTTCCGGAGTGTTTGTGTAATCATAAACGACGTCTATATAACTTGGATTTGTTGAATTTGTTTTAACTTCTATTCCATTTAATCCCGCACTTGTAGGATGAGATACTTTAAGAGATAATCTGTACCATTCATTAAGATAGTCTACTGGCCAATCTACTGTGAAATTGGCTGATGTCCATTTAAATTCTCCAGTTTCTGGAATAGTAATATTATAGTCCATCGGGGAGCAAATATGCCTCGGGGCAATAATTCTTATACCATAAATCACGTCTTCTTCTATTCCGGCATATCCTATGCATCTGGATAACTGTTCTGTATAATACCAAAAATTTGGAGAGATTCTTTTAATCAATACCGGAATATTTGTTGCTAAATCTTTTGGTGAAGCCTGAACCCAAATTTGACACCAAATAATTCTTTCTCCTGTTGGCCTGAGTAAAGAAAGAGAACCAACATCATGGCCATTCCCAAGAGGTTGACCATAACCCTTAGAAACCACACTATTTGTTAAATAATATCGAATAATTCTTTGTTTTGGATTAACAAAAAAAGAATATTGTCTCGTCAACGTATTGTTGTTTTTGTCAGTTATACTAATAACTAAAGTGTAAAGACCAACAGAATTTGGTCTAAACTTAAGATTTATTGAATTTCCAATAATTCTCTTTTCAATTGGCTCGTTTGGATAAATCCTAATATTTTCTGTGAAATTAGTTATTGGATTTCCGTTTGGATATAGAATAGAAATATTTCCTTCTATTAATGTATTAATACTAACTTCTCTAGCTGAAAAAGATTCCTGAAATGAAAAAAGGTTGTTTAAATAAATATTTTGTTTATAGATGGTATCTTTATTAGAGTCTTGAGCAACGATTACATTATCTTTTAAAAAATTATTTATGATCTGAGTGTCAAAAGAGGATAATACTTTGATCCCTACTCTATTCTCCAAAAGGCTATTTGAAGTGAGTATAGTACTATTGGAATTGTTCACAAGAATTCCATAATAAAAATTTTTAATGATACAGTTTTTTATAGTGACACTATTGTTACTCATAATAGCTATCCCAGTCTCAGCTTTTATTGGTTCTGGATTAGATTCATCAAAATTCGCAAAATGTCCACTGTAAATATTTTCAATTGTGTGATTTTGGCAATCTAGAACAACATTACCAGTAGAGATTATTATAATTGGTGAGGAAATTTGTGCTGTTTCTAAAATTTTTGGGGTGTACAAGTCATTATTAAGTATGTAATAACCAGAAACCTTTATATTTTGAGGTTGAGAAATAATATTTTCTGCACTAACGCTTGCCAAACAAAATAATATTAAAATCAGTATAAATAACAATTTATATCTCATCTTATGATCTCCTTAAGAAATTTATATCTTGACTAAAAATATCTCGAATATCTTTTATGTTTTCTTTGATCATGAACAATCTATCTACGCCGATGCCCCAAGCAATTACCTTGACCTTAGGATCGAGTCCTAAAGGCATTGTAACTTCTGGTCTAAATATTCCTGCGCCACCAAGTTCAAGCCATTTTCCATCAAACATTGCTTGTAGTTCAACAGATGGCTCTGTGAATGGGAAATAAGAAGGCATAAATCTTATTTGCTTTGCTTTTGCTATTTTTTCTGCGAATGTTTTTAGCAATCCTAAAAGATGCATTAAGTTAAGATCTTTACTAATGACTATTCCTTCTAGCTGATTAAATTCAGGCAAGTGAGAAGCATCAATTATATCTGGTCTGAAACATCTTGCTATTGAGAAGTATTTTCCTGGGATCTTTGGATTGTTTGCAAGTATTCTGGCCGAAATTGCAGTTCCTTGACTTCTAAGTATTAGCTTTTCAGATTCTTCTTCACTGAATTTGTATTTCCAGCCATCTGAGCCTGTTTTCCAACCATTTTCATGTGTTTTTTTAACCTGATCTAGAATCTTTGCATAATGCTTTAGATCTGCTTTATTTTGGATGAAATAAAGATCATGTATTCCTCGAGCAGGATGGTTCTGTGGCATGAACAAAGCATCACAATTAAAGAAACTATTCTCAACTAAGTTCCCTTGAGCTTCTTCAAATCCTAATGAAGTAAGTTCTTTTCTAACTTCATCTAAGAATTTTAAATACGGGTGTTTTTTACCACCAAATATCATTGGAACTTTGCTCGATACATCATAATGTCTAAATTTTTTTCCTTTCCATTTCTTTGTTTTAATTAATTCAGGTGTTAATTGCTCTAGAAGTTCTTGTTTGAAGGTTTGTAAACTTTTGGCAAGTTCTTTACCTTCATTAGTTAATTCAAAACTTAATTCTTCTTTTTCTTCTATAATTAAAATGTTTTTTCTTTTTTTTAGTTTTTCTATTATTGTTAATTGATCTTTAAGTTGATCTAAAGGTTTTGGTAGTGCTTCTAGGAATTTTTCTTCTGGAAATTTTTTTATTAAATCTTCTTTATTCTTGTTTAAAGTTAATTTTCCCGATTCTAGTTTAATAAGATCTTTTTCTTTTAGAACTCCTAATGCTATCATAAATTCATTTTCAGACAAACCAGATTGCTGTTTTGCTTGATCTAAAGAAACTTCTGGTTTTTCTAAAATAAATTCTATTAATTTTCGTTCGGGCAAACCATTTTTCTTATAATGAATACCATTAACACCAAGATCAATAATTTTCTGTGATTGTTTTTTTGTTTGAACAAGATTTTTAGTTGCTAAAAATTGTAATGCTCTTTTTATTGTAGTTTCATCTAGGCCTGATTTTTCAATAACCTCTTTTAAAGATCCAAGCTCGATCAAAGGCAATACTTTCCTCTCTATTGGGCTTAAAGATAATAGTTTATCTTCTTTCATACAAAGCTTAAGAAAAAGAATTTTAAAAATCTATCTTTACTTCTTTCTTTTGTTATTTCTTCTTAATGGTTGTACTTCTCTTCTTGGTTTTCTTGATAAAAGAACTATTAGAACAATAACAACTATTATCAAGACAATTATTAATATAAACCATCCTAAGTTATGTTTAATTTCAAACCAAAGTTGACTTGTTGAACCGGCTGGCTGCGTTACTTGAGAAATGCTTACTTGAACAGGTTGTGTTTTTTCAGTTCCTGCGAATGAAACTTTTACATTAAGTGTTTGTGTTCCTGAAACACCATTGTTAACATGTAACATGAATTGAGAAGTGCCTGTTGCTCCTGCATTTAAGCTTCCTATATTTGTTGGAGATTCTACAAGTGTTGCCCATGATTGATATCCATCAACTGAAACTGTGTATGATTCTGCTACATTTCCTGTGTTTGTTACTGTTATTAAAAAAGTTGAAGTTTCGTTGCTGAAAGATGAGCTAGTTGGTTGAACATTTAATGAAACACCTGGTTGTGGTGCAAAACAATTTCCAGAAATTTGTATTGTCTTAGATGATCTTTCTGTGTCAGAATATGAAACTTCTGCTATTAATGTGTATGATCCTTCTTTTATTGTTGTTGGAATTGTAAAATCAAATGGAATTTTATCAGTATCTCCTTTATCTAGAGTATCTATATCTTTTGAGAAGCTTAAATTTAATGCTGTGCTTTTTACTGAAACTGTAATGCTATCTTCATCATGTCTTCCAACATTTGCTATTTTAACATAACCTGAAAGGTCTTCACCACATTGTAAATTATCATTATCTAAATTAAATTGATCAATTGATATTTTATGAGATTCTCTTGTAATATCTAAAGATTTAGTTTTCTCGTAACATTGAGTTGATTCATGACCATCTTCATATGCTTTAACACGCAATTGAATATCATCACTTTCTTCAATATCATAAGGTATTGTTAAAGTTAGATCAGTATCTTGGTCTTCATTTTTATTTAAAGAATCACTAGCATCTGTAGAATCGAGCTCTTCTTGAGTTGTAACATCCCATAATTGTGCTTCTATAACTATATCTAAGTCTCTATTTGCTTTTGTTGTTGTAGTTATATCTATTGTATCTCCTACACTAAAATCTGTATCGGAGTCTATTGTTAATTTTGTTATGTAATTTCCTTGAGATCCATCACTACAATAAGATTCTTGAACAGTTACTATAAATGTAGAAGAATTTGATATTGGCAAGCCATTCGCATTAATTGTAATGGAATAGTCATTTGCTAAAAGGTCTCCAACATGTAATATGAAAGAAACAGATTTTGTTTCATTTACACTTAAATTTATTTGGCTAATGGGGTCTATGGAAAATCCTGATATTGGTGTTAGAGTTAGATTTATATTAGTTATATTATATGGGCCTGTGTTATTTAGAGTTAGAGTTTCGGAATAATCATGATTTGAAGTAACATCTATAGAATTTGTACTAATTAACAAAGCTCCTTGTGCATTAACTATACAAAGTGTAAGAACTAAAACTGCAAATATCGCCGTTAAAAAAACAAATTTTTTCATTTTTGTTATAAGTTGTTGTAATTTTATAGTTAAGTCAATTTAAAAACCTTTCGCTTTTTGATTAGTTATGTTAATTGTTATTTTAAGTCATTTAGGTCAGTAAGTTATTTTAAAAATAAAATTCAGATTTTAATTGAATGTATTTCGTATTTTTTGAATAGCTTCCGCAACCTGTTGTCCTTGATTTGTTAACTTTATTAATTTTATTCTGCCTTTCTTTTCAAAAGCAACCAAACCATATTTCTCTAAACTCTGCAAGATCTTTACTGCGTGACTGTATGTACAGTCCACTTCTTTCGCAAGTAAGCTTCCATATCTTATTCGGGCGCTTTTTTTTAAAGCCAAAAGAATCAGAGCTGGTTTCTTTCTAAAAAAAGTGTCAAATGCATCTTTCATTTTTTCCCCTTAGCCAAATTGTTTGTCTCAAGATTTCATGATTGTTCTTGAAACTATATGTTACAGTATAATATTCATTTATAAACTTTTCGTTCAATTTTTTTAAAGAAGCAGCATCGATAAAAATTTTGGATGCGACGTTAATTTATTTTTATTGCTGGATTTTTCATTCTATTTTTTTAATGGAGCTCCAACAACTCTATAGATTTCTTCAAGATCTGCTTGTCTAATTATCGGAACAAATGAATAACCTTGTTCATTTGAAACTAACTTTAAAGAACTATTTTTTAATCTCCAAACTTCTAAGCCGCCATAATCGTAAAATTCTCTAGTTGGAAATAAAATTAAACCATCATCATTTAATAAAGTTCTAGCCATCTCTTTGAGTAAAGAAAAATATTCTCTTGAAATGCCAGCGGTAAAATAAATTCTATCATATTTTTTATTCCAGATTGGATTTTTGTTGTTCAAGGCATCTCCGGTTATTATATTGATTTCAAATCTTTTTTTCATTTCTTTATTTTTTATTTGCTTGACGAAATTATTGATATTTTTTATTGCATTTTCAACCAGGGCTGGAAATATCTCGCAAGTTGTGACTTCACCAGGATAAACAAGGTAAGAAACAAGAGCAGCATGATAACCTGTATTTGTGCCTATTTCGAGAACATCTAATCCTGGACGAAGTTCTAATTTTTGTAGCATTCTGGCAATGGTTGTTGGTTGGCTTATTGTTTGGCCATGCGCTATGTGAACTGCTTCATCTATATATGGCGTTCTTTTAACAAAAAATTTTCTATCTACAAATCGAAATGCACTTTCAATCTCTTGCGACAAACCAGGATTATTAATTTTTATTGATTTTATCATTGCCTCGAATTCTGTTATCGTTGGTTTGGTAAATGAGCGAATTATTTGTTTTTTCGATGCTTTTTTATTTGATTTACGTTTTTTGAAAGATTTTTTTAGGAATTTCTTTCTATGTTGCTTCTTAAACTTCCTCTTTTTTGATTTCCTTGCCATTATAAAAATAAGATAATTGTTATTAATAAAGTTTCTGTAAATGTTTTAAATGTTTATTGTTTTTGCTGATATTTGCATGTTCCACTTTCTTGATTAAAAAAATGGCAACCAACACAGGATTCTGTATTGAGTGTCATTGTAGATTCAACCATTTTTTTAACGTCGTTAACTAATTCATTCATCTTTTCTTGCTTCGAGGCATTTTGAAAAATTGCAATGGGTTGCTGTTTGTTTACTTGAAATTTCCTATTCTCATAAGATACTTCAACTAATTCTTGATTCATTGTATAAGTATATAGAGTTGTATTTTAGTTATACTTTTCTTACCAGTTTTTGTACATGGTGTTGTACCCTACAAAAAATATATAAATCTGCACTTCTTTTAATTAAAATGCTTACTTCAGAATTAACTAAAAAAATAAATGATTTTGTCTATGAACGACCGAGAACTATGGATGAGATTGCGGCACACATTAAAAAAAATTGGAGAACTGCAGATAGGTATGTTGATATAATAATAAAGAATCAGGGAAATTTGTCAGTTAAGGTTTTTCGTGAAGGTACGCGAGGAGCTTTGAAGATCGTATACTGGGTAAATATTGAAAATATTCACTCAACAAGTTTTCAGGAAAGAATTTTTAAAAGAATAGAAGTAGGAAGAAAAAAACAAGATTTTAGTCCTTCTGAAATTTATCAGTATGTTAACAATAATAAAAAGAGACTTGTCGTACATAATTATAATAGCTATACTTCAGAAAAAAATTTTAATGATTTCTGTTCCTTTTTGAAAAAAGCTAAAAAACAAGTCTTATTTTTTTCTGGCAACTTAACATGGAGTAATATGAAATATCATGATAAAAAAATTTTAGAAATCATAGAGGAACTTGCCAAGAGAAATGTTGTTATTAAAATTTTGACAAGAGTTGAGCTTGCTGGAATTGAAAATATAGAGAATATGCTTGCAATTAATAATAAAATTGGAAAAGAAATGATAGAAGTTAGGCATTGCTATCAGCCACTCAGAACTACTATTGTGGATACTAATTCTGCAAGATTTAAAGAAATATTAAAAAAAGAAAATTATGAAAAAGGTGAATTAAAAGAAGATGTTTATCTCTTGTATGAAATTTTAGATAAAGGATGGATTGAATGGCTTCAAAAAGTTTTCTGGAATTTATTTAATGAATCTATTTCTTCTAAAAAGAGAATGGAAGAACTTGAAATAATAAAAAAAGCCATTTGATTCTGCATTTTGCTCAAAACTTAAATTTTCTTTCTATTCTTAGAAGTTCGTTGAGTTTTGCAAATCTTTCTTTGCCAAGAATTCCTGTTTTTATTATTGGAATTTGCCATCCCAATGCAAAATGTGCTAAGGCATTATCACAGGTATCTCCTGATCTGTGTGAGGCCACAAGTATGATGTCATTCTTTTTTGCAAAATCAATTGTTTCTTTTGTTTCAATTAGACTTCCTCTTTGATTTGGTTTTATCATTATGGCTTTTATTGATTTCATCTTTATGGCTTTCTTAAGTCTATCTAAGGATGTGCATGTTAAATCATCACCACAAACAAGAGCTTTTGTTTTTTTATTGAACTCTGAAAACGCACTAAAATCATCTTCTTGAAAAGGATCTTCAATATAAAATAAATTATACTTCTTAGTTAGTTGATGAAGATAAATTAATTGTTGTTTTTTATCAAGTTCTGCTTTTTGCATATTTTTCTTGAAATTTTTGTAAATGTATTTTTTTTCATTCCAGAGATCAGAAGCAGCAATATCAATTCCAAGTTCTATTGTTGTTCCAAATTTTGTTTTTATTTTATCTTTAATTTGTTCGAGTAAATCTAGAATAGATTCATTGTCGAGAGTTGAAGCAAGACTATTTTCATAATCAATTGTTTCTTGCCAATATTTATCTTTTTGTTTTAATAATAATTTGGCTTCCTTATATGCTTGCAAATTTATAGAATAAGCATCTGAAAAGTTTTTTGTTCTTGGCATTATTAGAAACTCTTGAAAATCTGTTTTTAAGTCTTGCTCGACGTGCATGCCACCACCGATAACTTTTCCTAGTGGTAATGGTATTCTAGTATTAGATTTTTTATCCATGAGAAATTGCCACATTTCTTGTTCATGTGAAAATGCCATTGCCTTAAGAAGTGCTGTCTCAAATGCGTAAACTGCACTTCCTCCAATAACTGAAAAGTTTAGGGTTGCATCAAATTTTTTAATTATTTCTTCAAATTTTTTTAGATCTTGAAAAGTTTCAAAGTTTATCTTATCGGAAACAATTTTTTTTCCAATTGCATTCAGAAGGTGAATTGAAAAATCAATTCCTTTAGAAGAGAATGTTTGAACTTCATGTATGCCTTTGGAAGTTCCTTCTGGAGCACTTGATTCAAATCTTTTTCCTTTGAATTGAATTGCTACTGAAATTGTTGGCCTCTTTTTTGAATTCAAAATTTTTGAAACAAAAATGTCTTGAATTTGCATATCTTATAGAAATAAATAGAATATAAAAATCTTGTTAAATTTACTCGGCTTCTGCACCGCTTGCAACTGTCTCTTTCTTAGTATGAGATTCTGATGGTTCTTCTTGCTCAATAAGTTCTTTGAAATCTGAAAGAGCTTCTATTTTCTTTGGCAATGGTCGTTTTACTGTTATTGGTAATATTCCTTCTTCGAATTCTTTTTCTGCTATTTTTATTGGATCATAATGCATCTCTTCTAGTTCTTCTTTGCTTAATTTCAAAAGAACTGGAGCGTTTGCACTTATTTGCAAGGCTCGTGCTCCTAAAATTCTTGCAACTTCATATTTTGTATAATTTTCTTTTACTGGTTTCATTTTATTTTTTAGTATGTGTTTTAGTTAATTTGCTGACTCTTCTTTAGCTGTCCAAGCCTTAATGTGTGATAATCCCGCCCTTACCATCTTAAGTATTCTTGCATCTTCTTCTTTCCCCCATCCCGCGTTACCGAGGCCAGTTAAATTAGCTTCCATCACGATCGATAGGGGGCTTTCTTTTTGAGTTGGATCAACCAAACCTGCAAGTTCAAGTGCTTTTCTAATACAAGCCACATATATTCTACTCGAAATTGGAGATGTTGCTAGACGTTGATATTCATTACATTTTGGTTGCTCTTTTGGTGTTCTTTTGCAACCACGTCCCTCACAACCATAGGTTCCACGAGTTAGTTCATCTACTTGATAGAAAACGCATGGTTCTTTTGGTGTTGCCATTTTATTTTTTTATTTTTGTAATTTTATTATTTGATCATGTATTTTTTTGCCTTGTTTCATTAAAACTTTCATCATACTTAGAAGTTTTTCAGCTTCAATTGGAGATTCCCCGCTTTTTAAAACACCATGCAATGAAGCATCTTCTCCGTCTTTATCTTTATCATCATATGTCATTGATATAATTAATTTCATTGTAGATGATTCTTCTTCCTCTGATGTTGGATCTAGGATAAAAGAATCATTAACTTTGTATGCTGTAACAGTTACTGGAATTTTATTTAGAGGTAATTTTTTAGATGTATGTTCGCCATATTTCACTTTGTATTCTCCCTTATCTTCTTCCATTTCTGGTATTTTTGTGTCTAGTAATGCAAATACTGCTGCCAAGGCAGAAGCATCGAGTAAATTACCATCATCGTTAATTGGATAAATATCTATGAAAATTGCCCATACTTTCTCACCTTTTTTTATACAAAGCTTGCCTAAGTCTATGAATTCGCTTTCTCGAACTGCTCTATCTATACTTCTTGCTAATTCTATAGCTTGTATTGCTGGTGGTCCCATTTCAAATTTTTCAGATGCCATTGGATTTAATTCTGCTCCAACCATTATAACTCCTTCATTTGGTGTGTCTCTAAATGGTTCAAGAAGATCCATCTTTATACCAGCTATAACTTCTGTGTCTCCTAATTTAACTCGGGCAGAACCTTCTGCTTTAGAAGATATTCCGAATTCTACTGAAAATTTTCTGAATTCATGTGGCTCGCGACCATCAAATCTTTTGTTTTGTTCTAGTAATTCTCTAATTTTTTCTTTAGTTATTTTTGATATTTCCATTTTTTATTCCTCAATTTTCTTTAGAGTTTGCATTTGAATTTCTTCTATCTTAACACAGGCTTTTTTTGCAAGTTCTAACGCTTCTTTTAATTGGTTTAATTTAATATTACCATCAATATGCAAAAGTGAAATTTTATTTGATCTTGAAAGATAAGCTACTGCTATATCTGTTGCGCCTTCACCATCTTCCCAGTCTTCTTCTTCTTTGCAAACATCAACAACAAGTGTTTTGTCTAGCTTTCCTATTGAAACCGCAGTTACTAATTCGCTCATTGGTATACCTGCATTTGCTAAAGCCATTGAAGCTGCATTAATTGCTGCACATCTCGTTGATGCATCTGCTTCAATAACATTAGCATATATATCGATAACTGTATTTGGAAATGTATCTATAAGCATTGCTGGTTCTAAGGCCTTTGTTGCTTCAAATGAAATTTCAGAACCTCTTCTATTTGGGCCTGGCCTTTTTCTTTCAGTAACGCTAAATGAAAGCATGTCATAATAACATCTTAATAATGCTTTTTCTGGATTTTGTAGATGTTGTGGAAATAATTGTCTTGGACCATAAACTGCCGCTATTGCTTTACTGTGACCAAAAGAAAATGAAGCAGAACCATCTGCTCTTTTAACAACATTTGTCTTTGCTTCCATCTTTCTCATTTCTTCAAGATCTCTTCCGTCTGGTCTTTTGAATTTTTCTGTCATTTTTTTATTCTGTTTTTTCTTTTTTAATATTTTTATCTAAAAAATCTTTAATTTGATCTGTCAAGCCTTCAACAAAAGGTTTTTCTATTATTTTTTGTATTGCTTCTCTTGCTAAAAATTCTGAATCTGAATTTTTACCTTTAATCCAAATTAATCCATTTTGACCTACTATTATACTACATCCTGTTCCATTTTTTATTGTTGAAACCATGCTTCCTGCTTTGCCTATCACTCTAGGAACTCTTGTAGGATTTATTTTCATTAAAAATCCTCCCATAAGTTTTTTACAAGTTTGATCTTTCATTGTAAGCTCGATGCTTCTTGTTCTTAATTCACGAATTTTTGTTACTAGCATATCTCCTATGTTATAATATTCTGCCAAGTCTTTTTTATTTACGTAACCAGAACATTCAACAACAGGTAAAAATCCAGTATGTGGCGATGCTATGTCCATAAACCAGCCATTAAATGTCATATCATAAACTTGACCTATTACTGTGTTGCCAATTCTAGGAATGTAAGCGCCACTTAGAGGAATTACCTTAAGAAGATTTTCTGATTTTTCTAGCAAGCCATGCCTTATTGCAATTATTTCTTTTCCTTCTCTTCTTGTTCCTTCACCAGGCAAAAATTCTTGGCCTGATGCAATTACTTCTCCAGGAACTACTAATTTCCTATCTTTTTTTTCTTCTTTCTTTTTTTCTTTTTCCATTTTTTATGAATGTTTATTTTTATTTGGGTTTAGGTCTTGTATTGATTTGCGAACATCATTAACTATTATTTTTCTACGTTCATCCCATCTATCTAAAATTGGAGTTATCATTCTCTTGCCTATTTCAGCACCCATTCCAGCTGGAATTGATGCGGCAATTACACCAACAATGATTCCAATATATCCTGCTGTTGTTACCATTTTAATTTTTGTGTTTTTTTAATTTTTAATATATTAAGGTTAATTGGATGGTTTATAATGTTTCCTATTCCTTTATTTCTTGTGTTATTGCACAACCTTTTGTTAAATTATTTAATTTATCATAAAATTCCATTTGCATTCCTGCTGGTAAATTAACTATGCATTTTAATGAACCATCATTTAACCAGTCTTCTCTTTCTTTTCCTACTTTTTGAATCAAAGGATATACTCGGGAGACATATTCTGGAGGTATTGTAAGAGAGATTTTTTTAGTTGCTATTTTAATTGGCAATTTGGCTTGAATTTGTTTAATTATTTCTAGAGCTTGTTCTGAAGAATCTTTATTTTCATCTATTCTTGCGCCAGCTTCCTTTATTGCGTTGCCTATTGTTGTTGCTGTAAAAGGCATATTTGTTCTTGGATCTATACAATTTTTAACAAGAAAATCAACAACTTGTTTTAGCTTCATATCTCGCATTTTCTCTCTATATTCTTGTGGTAAGTTCAATTCACCTTGTTTGATTATTTTTTCAGCAATAGTATAAACATCATCTGTACCGAAAGCTTCTTTTAGATCAGAACTTGATGCTCGCAAGCCTTTTTTATGGTCATTAAAAATAATATCAGTTTCTAACATGTTTCTTAAAGAACTTTTGTCTATTATGCCTTTCTTAAAATTAATGGCCTTATCACAATCTACTAGAATTTCAAAATTTTTGTTCTTTACTCTTAATTTTGCAGTAATGTTTGTCATCTTCTTAATTATTTAATATAGGTTGCAAGTTGATCTGAAACTAATCTCTTGGCTTTTTTATCTTCTTTTTTAACGTAATATGCTTCGAATCTTGATAAACTAAAAGATTTCCCAAGCATCTTTTTAAAAATTGATAATGCAAGTTTAATTCCTTGGTCACAGGTTATACTTTCTTTATATGATTCTTGTAACATTTCAATAATTTTTTCGTCGTTTTCTCCGATTGCTGTTGCTTTATAGCAAAAATAATTTCCTGTAACTTCAGAAACAAAAAGATTTGCAGAATCATCTGAATTTATTCCAGCGACCATCATCTTGATTCCGAATGGTCTAACACCACCATATTGCGTGTATGCTTGTTTTAGGTTTGCAATTTCTTTAATTATTGATTCAACATCAATTGGCTCATCGTATGTTATTTTGTGCTGTTGAGCAGAAACTTGAACTTTTTCTAACAAAACTCTAGCGTCACTTAATATTCCTGCTGCACTTGCAATAATATGGTCATCAACTTGATAGATTTTCATTGAAAATTCAGGGACCATTAAAGGATCTGTTATTCTTTTATCTGTAACTATAACAACACCATCAGAACAAACCATTCCTATGCTTGCTGATCCTAAGCGAACTGTTTTTTCAGCATATTCTACTTGTAATAATCTGCCTTCTGGACTAAATAGAGTTGCAGCTCTATCATACCCCATTGCTTGATGTTGCATTTCCATTGCCATTTTAAAAAAAGATTAATTTTTGTTTAAATCTCTATCTTTCAAAAATAATAAGGAAAAACTATTTATAAAGCTTTCTGAAAGTATTTGAAAAAGATTATTCCAAATTGTAAAATCATTATATATTTTATAGATTAATAAAGTTTATAACTTCAAGATTTTAGCTTTATTGAGAACTTTAAAAATGGCAGAATTGACTCTAGTAACTATAAAAGAAGCTATTAGCAAATTAGGCTTGGGAAAGAAAAAAGATTTGGCTTGGGAAATTTTTGATACAATAACTGCTTTAGGTATACCTAGTAATGAGATTACGTCTGTTATTGCAAATGAGTTAAGAAGACGTGGAGAGTTTCCAAATTGTGAGTCTAATATGGATTTGCAAACATGTTCTCAGCAATTTAGAAAATATGCTGAAAGATACTGGCAATCTGTGCCTCTTAAAATTGACCCAAAAGAAAAAAAAAGCTCTAGAAGAAAAGGGGTGGGCGGATCAGAATCACAAACTAGTGTTTCGGGAAATGGTGAAGCAAAAGTCATAGAACCTCCAAAATCGGGTAATCAAAATATTGCCAAGCATATTCATAGTGGTGGTATGAAATACTATCGTGGTTTACCAGATGCTGATCTGGTTAAACTTTGTAGAAGAAATTATGCTGGATTCACAAAAACAGAAATTCAATTAGGACCAAAAGCAGACAATCCTATGTATGAAATACTAAAGGAAAAAAAACTCTGGCAAGAAATTGGAATAACTAAAAAAGGAGATAAAGTAAAAGGATTAGCAGAAAAAGTTGCGCAAACTCCTGCCTCTGTTCAGATTCCAAAAGCAGAATCACCATCTGAAAATCCTGTTGCGGAAGCGCTTGCTAGATACAAAGCTCTGGGAAAAACAAGAGTTTCTAGAAATTTTTATGAACAATTCGAAAAAGAAACTTTGTTGAACTATTTAGGAACTTTGAAAATTGGAAATGAAACCCAGCTAATATCACATTATCGCGCACTTCATGATACACTTGCTGAAAGGGATAAAGTTAATCTAAAAAAATATTTTGCTGAACGTCAAAAAAGAACTAAAGAAGTTGAACTAAATCCAATTCCAAAAGCAAAAAGATTATATCAAAGAAAAATACCTGCTGAAGTTTCAACCATTGTTGTTCCTTATCATCAACAAATTGCCGATGGTGTTGATCGTATTTTGCAAATAAGACAAGAAAGAAAATATCAAGGAATGGATGATGACTCTTTGATTTCTGCGGGTTTGGTTATCTATGCCGGATTAACTCTGGAACAAATTAAACAAAGAGATCCTGCTTATTGTACTGTTGTTTCTCAAAGAGGATTTTCTATAGAGGATATTGTAGAAGTAGGAGAACGTATTCAAAAATCTTTAAATCAGTAGAACACTAAAATAAAAAGAGCTACTTAAATCAAAACTTATTTAAAACAAAAATAACTTGTTCTTGGATAAAGAGGTAAAATGATTGCTAGCAAGAAAACAGAAAGAGCGTTTAAATGGATTGTTGGTATTTTAAAAAAACATAATATTCCTTTTCAAATAAGCGGTGGTTTTTCTGCAAAAATCTATGGTTCTAAAAGACCTATTCATGATATTGATATTGATTTACCTGAAAATAGATTTAAAGAATTTTTTCCAGAAGTTAAAAAATATATTATTTTCGGGCCTAGAGAATACAAGAGTGATGCTTGGGATCTGTATTTGATGACTCTTAATTATCATGGACAACTTATTGATTTGGGAGGAGCGTTCAATGAAAAAGTTTGTGATATTAGAGATGATAAGTGGAGACCAATTCCAACTAATTTTAGAACTTCAAGAGAAATGATTGTTTTTGGAGAAAATGTTCCAGTTATATCTCCAAAAGAACTTATAGAATATAAAAGCTATTTGTGCAGGCACCAAATTGAAGATATTAGAGCAGCTAAAAAATTTATTCAAAAACATAAAATAAAATGAAACTTAGAAATATTAAAAATAAAAAAGCGCAAATAATGGGTGTGCCATTTCAGCTAATATTTTCATTGATAATTGTGGCTGTTGTTCTTGTGTTTGGATTTTTTGCAATAAAGATGTTTTTGAATCGTGCAGAACAATCTAGGTTTGGAGTTGCATTTAATGATGTTCAAGAAGCAGTATATAATGCATATTCTTCTGGCGGTGGATCTGATAATGGAATAGCTGTGCTTGTTCCAAAGGACATTACCGCAATATGTTTCTTACAAACAGGAATGGGGCATGCTAAATGTACAAATCCTCTTGATGATCCATTTGGAAACATGCAATATTTTTGTGATGAACTTACAGGATATGCAATAAATGATGAAAACTTTGTTTTCTATCCTTTTGGTGTGGCTGAAAAATACAATGGAAATTCTGCAAGAAAATTGTTATGCGATAACAGACCTTGTCTTAATATAACGAAAAATCCTCAATGTTTTCCTAAAGATTCAGAAGGAAATATTAATATCAAACTTCAAAAAAATATAGGAGAACAACTTGTTCGATTAAAATCGCCATAAAATGAAAATTAAAAATAAAAAGGGGATGGAATTTGCCTGGATTTTTGCAATTATTGTTGGTGCAATGATTTTGTTTCTTGCATTTTATTTCATAGGACATCAGGTTTTATCAAACAAAACTAGCCAAGGAACAGAAGAAGTTCATGGGCTAGATATTTTGTTTAATCCTTTTTCATATCTTGGTGCAATGGGTGCTGTAACATCTAAACCAATTGAATTGCCAAGAGCATCTAATTTGGAGTTTGATTGTGACACTAATGGCTTGGGAAGTGATGCTATAATAGTAGACTCTGGATTAACGAGGAATATTTATGATAAATATATTTTTTCTGAAAATTTTAATGCTAAAAAAATACAAACAATAAGTATGCCTTTTACAATGCCCTGGCGAGTTGCTGATTTGATTTTTGTTTTTCCTTCCGATAAGGAATATTGCTTCACTAATATGCCTGCAGAATTGCAGAATGAACTTGAGTTATTAAATTATTCAAACTTTTATTTTGATATTTATGATTGCCATGAAAATGCCACAAGAGTGTGCTTCAGCCCACACGGTGAACAATGTGATATCCATGTTGTAAGCCCAGTAGATTATACAGAAGGTTATGTTCTGAAAAATGGGCAAAAATTATATTTTGTTGGAAGAGATTATTCTTTGTTGCTTGGAGCAATTTTCTCCAGAGATAAAGATTATTATGATTGTAATGTAAAAAGACTCGCAATAAGAATAGGAATGGAAATTCAAGTTTACAATGAAAAGCAAAAAGCACTACTGGAAAAAGGATGCTCTACAACATTTGGTTTAGATAATTTAAAAACCATGGCAAAGAATATTCAAACTTCTAAGGATGTTAATGAAAATGATCTTAATGATTTAAAAACTGCTGCTGAAAATATTGAAAATTTAAATTATAATTCTGGATGTTCGTTGTTCTAAAATGATTCGAAAAAAAGCACAATTTAAAATTCAAGAAATGGCTTTCGTGTTAGTGGCTGTTATTGTGTTATTTGGAATAATTTTCTTATTTTTTGCTAGATTTGAATTAAATAATGTTACAAAAACTTCAAATGAATTAAGAGAAGAAAGAGCAATAACTTTAGTTAGAACAGTTGCGTCAATGCCTGAATTAAGATGTTCAGAAAGAGTAAGTGAATCTGTTTGTTTAGATTTAGATAAAGTTAAAGCATTTAATTCTAGCTCTAGTTTAAGATTAAATTATAAAAAAATATGGACGTCAAGTTATGTCACAGAAGTTGCTGTTCAAAATGTTTTTGATACAAGACAAACATATTATATTTATCAAGAAAGTCATGGAAATGAAAGTTATTTTAGTTTCATGCCATTATGCTCTGAAGATAATTGCACAATTGCTAGATTAATTATTGGAATAAGGACTGAAAAATGATGAAACAAAAAAAAGGCCAAGAAGAAATGATGGGATTTGTTGTAATAATTGTAATTGTGGTTGTTATTGGTGTTGTTTTTCTGGGATTTTCTATGCATAGAAACTCGAAAAATGTTGAGCCACATTCTATGATGGTAGATGATATGATGCAGTCGATGCTTGTTTATACGACTAATTGCTCTTCAAATACAAATCAGTATAACGTGCGTGAGTTAATACGTATATGCAATAATAATCCTTCTGGAAAATGTGATGATAGTGTTGATTTTTGCGATAAACTTAGTGTAACAATGAATTATATTTTAGATTCTTTAATGGGACAAAATGTTGAAAAAGGATTTATTCATGGTTATCAGTTTGAGATAAATGCATCAAGTCCTTTAATAATACGGAATGGTAATTTAACAGGAAACTACTTTACGTCTTATGTTCCTATTCCTTTAATGGCTGGAGAAGATGCTCAAATTACTTTTAGATCTTATTATGGCTAGAAAGATATTTAAATTAAACTAAATTTGAAGATACATGGAAAAGGAAAAATTGTCGTTTGATGTGATAATCTCAGAAGAAAAACTAAAGGGAAAAACTATTTTTGTTGTTAAATGTGAATCTTTAGGAATCGCATCACAAGGGTTTACATTAGATGAAGCATTAAAAAACATTAAGGAAGCGGTTAACTTATATTTAGAAGAAATGCCTGAAAAGAAAGAGATTCTAAAAAAAGAAGAACCCATTCTAGTAACTAGGTTATTTTTATAAAACAATTCACAAAAGATAAATATTAAAGTGTGTTCTAAATACTATTTTGCAGAATTCCTCTGACAGGGAAGAATTTTGGAGGTGGTTTATAAAAAAGTTTTGTACTAAATAAATATAGTTAAATTGTGATATATATGTTTAATTTTCCAGACCCTTTTTAGGAATAGTTTTACTTAATTTAAGTATTTCTATACCTAAAATTTTTCCATCTGTCCCAAAATCTACATTCAAAGAATCATTTAAGGAAATTGTTTTTTTTACGTCTCCGGAAGAGATTTCTTTAAAGTAAATAAAAGCTGCATCTGCTTCTTTGTCTATTTCGATTTTCATATCCAATAAACGGTTATAACCTTTATAAAATTTACTTCTTCAACATAAACTACTTTTACGGTTTTTGCCCCTATTTTTTTATAAGCTTCCCTCTCTGCACCGCATCTTACGGTATAATCTGGAAATTCTATAGTTTCTATAACATTTCTCATGTTTATTTCTCGCTCAATTAATCTTTTCCTAGCATGAATTGAAAGTTTTATTTTCATTTTAAATTGAAATAGAAATATTTAATTTATCTACTTGTAATACTGGTTTTAGCTTTTCGCGTTCTTTTGTTCTTTCTTGAATTAGTTTAATTAAACCGAACTTTTCAAATAAAGTTAAATCCTGTCTTATACTTTTAAAGTCTCTGCCAGAAAGCTTGGCCAAGGCGTAAATTGATGCTGGTTTTTTTGTTCTAATTAGATGCAAGAGCTTAGATTTTTCGTTTGTAAGTAAAGATCTTATGTCGGATAAGTCGATTTGTGGCTGAATTAACGGGCTTGTTTGAGCCAGTTTAGAAACTCCAACTCTAAACTTACTCAAGGTAGGAATCCACGAGGCCAAACCTGCTTGTTCTAGAGCATTTTTTACATTTTGCTCATCTTGAATGGTTCTGTATGACCTACCAACAACTATATTTTTTTCTCTCTTTTTCATTTCCGTCGGCAAAATGCCAAATGTTTAAAGATCCTTGTATTTTTAAATATTGTGTTGTTTAGATATATGTATTGGATTACCATATATGTAAAAAATATGCATATATTATCAAAATTGGTTGTTTATGATGTAACTTTATTATAGAAACACAATATTTATAAATAAAACTATAAAAAATAAGCGAAAAAAACCAATATAACAGAAAGCTTTTTAAACCAAGATAGATTATGATTATAATAAGCTGGCCAGCGATCTTTCTAAGATCGCAAATCGATGGTTTGTTTTGCAAAACAAACTGTCACAGATTGATTGAAAGGAGGTTAAAAAATGAAATTACTTAAGAAAATAGCACCTATCGCAATGGTACTTGCGGCAGCAGGTTTGTTCTTAGGAGCAAGCGCAGCTTTCGCAGGTGCAAGCACTTTGAATACATGGAAAACGAGTTTTCCAGCTTCAAGCACAGTAGTGGTAGTTGGTGCAAACGCTGCAAATGAAGATAGTTTGGCTGCAGTTAACATTGCCAATGAGCTTGGTTTACAAGCAACTGGCGGTTCAACTGTAACAGGCGAAAAATACTTGTTTGAAAAGACAACCAACAAGTTAAATGTTGGAGATGCTTTAACAGATCTAAGAACGTCTATTACAGATGAGCAATTGCCAACAATATTGGCTGATGGAGTATATTTAGATGATAATAATGATGAATTTGATTATACCCAAAAGATAACAATGGCAGCTGGTCTTGAATTGACTCATTTTGCAGATAAAGACTACAATGACAAAACTCCAACGCTTGGTATTCCTATAGACAGGGATGCTGAAGTTTTTGACTATACTCTTGACTTTAGCACTTCACCAGATTGCGGAGTTATTCCTACAACTACAATCAATATGCTTGGCAAAGATTACTATGTAATCGAAGCAGATGATAGCTGTGATACAATTTCTCTACTTGATTCTGGTGTAACTGCAACTGTTATAGAAAACGCAGCAGCAGCAACAATACAAGGTCATACTGTATCAACTTCTTATATTGGTGAAGATGAAGCTGTTTTGACTGTTGATGGAAAAGACACAAATAGCTTAGGAGAAGGAGAAGTTTACAAGCTTTCTGATGAATATTATATTGGTGTAAAGGACATACAATATGTTGCAAAAGATGTTGGAAATAGCAGAGTAGTTATAAGTCTAGGAAGTGGAAGAATTGATTTGGAAGATGCCATTCATGATGGCACTGCAGGAGACGTCAGAGTTAATGACGATCTTGTAGATGGATTTACTGTTGTTATAGACGATACTGATGATGCATTAGACGATTTGGTTTTCACATGGGCTGTAGATGATCAATCATTTATAGCAGGAGATACTTCGATAACTTTGCCTGGATTAGGAGGAGTCAAACTTATGACAACTGGTATGGTGTTCCCAACTGGAGAAACAATTGCCCCAGTCGCAGATGGAACAGATGCGTTTGTATTGGATGTTCCAATAGCAAGTGGAGATGCTGAAATTCCAATCCTATACACTGCTGATGAAGATAGTGAATGGGACGCAATTGGAGCAGCTGCTGATGATCTATTGATTACAGCTGCAGACGATAATGTCGATTTAGACCTATCAGTTAATGACAATAGCTTTGTTGTTTCAGAGATAACTGGTACAGATGTTGAAACTGCTGAATCTTATTTTGTTGAACCAACAATAGATACAAACACAGCTGATGACTTTGTTATCACATTGAAAGATGCGGTAACTGGAGACATACTATGTGAAGATGTTATACAAGGTGAAACTTGTGAATTTGGAGATGGCATTGAATTGACTGTAACTGCTGTAGATGATGATGCACAGACTGCAATTCTAACTGCAAAAGATACTGAAGAATTCGATGTTGTTTACAGTGCTGATGGAGCAAGAATAGCTTTACCTGTTGGTGATGTTACAGATGCTACTTGGGATCTTATTGTTGAAGAAGCTGACAAAGAGGGAGTTGTAAGTGGAGGAGCTGATGTTACATTTGAACTTGGTTTTAATGTAGGTAACGAAGCAAGTGTAACTGATGTAACTGCAACTGCAATAGCTGGATTAGCATTATTCCAGACAGGAGATGGTACAAAGATCTATGTTGGTTATACCGAATCTGACCTTGCTTCACAAATGAACTGGGACAAGAGCGCAGACCAATATTCTGCTGATATGACTTACTATGGAACAGAAGTCTATGGTAATTACTATATTGCAGGAACTAGCGCTACAGCAGGAACTGCTGGAGGCGTAGCAATAACAGACGCTGATGTAACTGCAAGCATAAAGACAACTAAGAACATAGTTGCAATAGGTGGTTCGGCTATCAATAGTATATCTGCTGACTTACTTGGATTAACATATCCAACATACGGTGGAGACACTGCATGGCAAACAGCTACAGGAGTTACTAGTACTGGAAAGGCCTTCATAAAGCTTTTCGAGAACAAGTATGCTACTGGAAAAACAGCAATGTTAGTTGCTGGATGGGAAGGCGCAGATACACAAAATGCTGCAAAAGCATTAACTACCCCAATAAACTTTACTGGAAGTAGTGCTTTGATAGATACCGTGAACCTAGTGCAAATCAACGCATAAGAACAGGTGCTATAAAGAAATTTTTTTTATTTTTTTCTTTTTCTTTTTTTTAATTCTTAACCGTTTTATTCTGAATCTTTCGCCAGAAAGATTTAAATACTATAGCTAACTATAGTTGCATATAGAAAATGATAACCACAATACAACTTGACGATAAATTAAAGAGTAAGCTAGATAGATTGAAAATTCATAAAAGGGAAAGCTACAATGAATTAATTGAAAGAATGGTGGCGGAATGTAAAAATATTAAAGTGGATGAAGAAAGCTTAAAAGAAACTATTGAAATACTTTCTGATCCAGAAACTTTGAGAGAAATAGCCGAAGCTCTAAATGAAATAGAAAAGGGGGAAGGAATTCCTTTTGAACAACTAAAAAAGGAATTAAAATTAAATGTATAGAATTATTTTTGATAGGCAAGCAGCAAAATTCTTTAGAAAATTAGATCGAAATATTCAAGAAAGAATTGGTAAAAAAATACAAAATTTAAGTGAGAATCCAGAACTTGGAAAACCTCTTCTAGGAAGAATGTCTGGTTTTTGGAGTTTAAGAATCGATGATTACAGAGTAATATATCAAATAAAAAAATCTGAATTGATTATTTTAGTTTTAAAAATCGGACATAGAAAAGATGTCTACAATTAAGTTAAAAATTTATTTTAAAATCTATTGTTAATGTTTATAAATATAAGATTTTTCTAGGTAGCATGATAAAACCATTAGAAAGCAAGGAAGCTAGAGATAATAGAATTAAAAAAAGAAATATATTTCTTGGCATTATAATTGCTATTGTTATGGTAGGAGGAACAGTGGGATGGGCTGTTTTAAGTAATGAAGAAACTCAAACCAATAATAAATACAATGGATTTACATTTGTACAAACAGATAATTATTGGCAAACTCGCGTTAATCTAAATAACAATCCTTTTATCCTATCTACAAGATTATTGCCACAAGAAGTTGAAAATGTTTCTTCAAGTGGAACTCCCAATGTTCAAGGTTTCTATGGAAAAACAGTTTATATTGTTGCAACATCAACAGAAGAAAAAGAAGCTTCCTTGGATTTTATAGTAAATTTCCAAAATATTGTTAATAGGATACAATTCGCATGCCCTGAAGAAGAAGCAAATGAAAGTTTTTGCGCAGATATTCCAATTAAGACTTGTGCAGATGTGACTTTTGAAAATGCTATAATAATTATAAATGAAAAAGAAAATGCTACATCCAATTTAGATTATTCTTCTGGATGCTTAAAAATCGAAGGGAGCCAGGGTGATGAAATCAGAGCCATGGACAAGGCTTTATTTATTATGTTTGGAGTTATAAAATGAATGAAGAAATAAAAAAAGAAGATATTAATAAAGATCAAATTATAAAAGAAACTAAAAGAGATGAAGATATTAGAACTAATCAAACAAAATGGATTTTTATTATTATTGTAATAGTATTGATTTTGGTTGTAATTGGATTTGGTTTTAAAAAAAATATTAGCAGCATTTTTACAAAGGATGAAAACAAACCATTCGAATATAAAGGACTTGTTTTTGGCAGGGAACAACTTGGAAACATTAATTTTTATATTACTTATACTAATTTGACAATAAAAAAAGTTACTAAAGAATATAAATTTTATTTTAGAACAAGTCCTAAAGAATTAGATAAAATTCCTTCTGAAATGCCAACAACTATAATGGCAATAAGCTATGTATCTTTCTCGCCGTTTGCTGCGAAATGCCAGAATATAAGCCTTGTTAGTTGGAATTTGGGAGATATATTAGGAAGGTTGGGATCTGTTGCAAGTGGGGCAATGACTGAAAGAACAAACGAAACAAAGAATAATACTGAAATAGTTAATTGTTCTACATATGAAAATGCAACAACTATAATCGTACAAGAAGGAAATGAAACAAGAATATACCAAGATAAAAATAATGCCAATTGTTATTATTTAGAAGCTCCATTATGCGAATTTAATAAAATTTCAGACAAGTTTATCTTAGAGTTGGTTTTGATGTTAAGAAATGAAGCATAAAGAAACTTTTTAAATTAAGATTCTTTCATTCTAATATGCCCGGATGGGACAACGGTACTCCGCCGGTCTTGAGAACAAAATATCAAGATAACCGGTTTCCGCAAGGATGTCCAGGTTCGATTCCTGGTCCGGGCGTTTTTATTGTTTGAATATTTATGATTTTATCACTTTTATTTTTTGTCCAATCCTTGAAAAAAACTTTCTTCTTAGAATAAAAAGTGAAAAAATAAGCGCAAAAATACAAGTTAACATTGAAATTATAGCCAAGTGATTTGATTTTTCTTGTTCAACCAATAAATTGATTATTTTTTTTGTATTTTCTATTAATATAACATTAAAAGAAGCTTTTTGATTCTCTATTTTTTCTAAAAAAACAGATAAGTCATTTGCCCCATCCGTATCTAAATCAATTTCTTTTGTTTCTCCTACTTTAAAAATGACTAAAATTGTCGATGAATTAAATTCAACTGCTGCAAGATTATCTTCAATGCTAATGACCTCCATTGAATGATTTTCATTATTTATATTGAACATAGCAACTTCATTTTCTCCTAATGTTATTTTCTTTTCTGAAGAAAATTTTTCTCCTGACCTTTCCCCATTAGATTTACCTTCTTCATTATACTTTTCTGTTAGATTAGATGAGTTATTTTCTATTTGATCTGTTGTATTTATTTCATTTGTTGTGTTTTGTGGTGGTGCTCCTCCACCTCCGCCGCCTCCAGAAGAGTCTGATGCAATACTAAAATTTCTTGTTTCAGAATTATTGTAATTTGCGCCATCATTACATATTACATACCAACTATAACTTTGTCCATTTGAAAAACCATCAATTGATTGAGAACAAGTTGTTGCATTGGTACAACTTGTAGCTGTTTGATATGATCCTTTTGTGTAAATTTGACAAGAAATACTATCATCAAGATTATCTGTTACATTCCAAGAGAATTGTATGGATGTTGTTCCTGAAGAGAATTCATAACTTTCCTCTGGGTTAGTTAAATTTAAGATAGGAATTTCATAATCTATTCTAATTGTTCTGTTAGCATCTGTCCAATCTTTCATGTTAGAAGAATCATTGCAATAAACTGCCCATTTGTGATTTGCACCTTGAGGAATTCCAACCACAGTTATATTGAGCCATGTATCATTCTCATAGCTCGAGTTTGTATAATTTGCTTCCCATGTTCCTGACCAATTACCCCATAGCTGTATTGTATCAACAGCGACATTATCAGAGCATTTTAAATCAAAAGTGATAGAAGATTCATTAGTTACATAATTATCAATTGGACTTGTTCCAAATGATGCTAAAGGTTCTGAAGAATCTACAGAAAAGGTTCTATTTGTATTAGTCCAATTTAAGTTTTCATGAATATCTTTACAATAAACTGCCCATTTGTAATTCCCATTTAGAATATTTGTTACAGTCACATTTAACCAAGTATTGTTGATATAAGACATGTTTGTGTAATCTGCTTGCCAAGTTCCTGTTGTGTTTGTCCATAGTTGTATTGTATCGGCAGCAGTGTTATCTGAACATTTGAAATCAAATGTTATTGTGTTTGAATTTTGAGTTGAACCATCAGCAGGGTTTGTTCCAAATGATGCTAAAGGTTCTGAAGAATCTAACCAAACAACGTAAGAGTTATTTAATGCCCAATTTCCTAAAGTATCATTAGCATACACTTTAATTGTTTTATTTCCGTTGCTAGCTCCTGTTAAAGGATAAGTACCATTACACCAACCATCTGAATAACTTATTGTTTGATTTCCTGTTGTTGCAGTGTCTACATTAATAACACAGGAACTTATTCCGGATCTAGAATCTGAAACTGAAATGTTCAAAGTCAAATAATCTGAATTTCTTTTTTTAGTTGCATTTGTATATTCTGTTAAAAAAATTCTTGGAGCTTCTGAATCTATAGAGAATACTCTATTTGGATACGCAAAACTACATTTGCTTTGATTATCGCAAGCATAGCAATTCCAGATAAATGTTCCATCTTCTATTGTTTTTGTAAATATATTATATGAATTATTTATTGGAATGATATTAGTTTCATTTGCATGCCATCCTCCAGACCAATTTCCATACAGGGTTACGTTCACAAGATTAACATCATCAGATGCTGTGCAATTAAAATTAATTGTTTGATTTGAAGAGTTATAATAATCTTCAGGAGAATTTAATTCAACTTCTGGAGGTAATATTTCTGATAAAGTTATTATCCATGTTTCATTGTCAGCTGTAAAATTTTCATTGCCAGACCAATTACAACTAAACCAAAATACTCCAAAACTATCTAAAGAAGAAATATTTTCTATTGGAGAAATTCCAGAATTCCATAAATTGGGTGAACCATCTGAATAATTTGTCCATAATCTTACATTTTGAGATTCTAACGGAAAAATCATATCGCAAGTTAGGTTTACCATAGTTCCATTGTAATAATTTTTATTGCTCCTAGAACCATTAATATTTAAAGAAATTATTGAGGAATTTTTATTTACAGTAAATAATGAATTGTTTGAAGCACTTGTGTAATTTTCTGTAGAAGAAACATTACAGGCATAATTGTAATTTCCTGCTCCTAGAGTTATTAATTGATTATTCTCGGTGTTTATATTTATATTATTTCTCCAAAGTTGAGCACTTGATTCCAGATTATTGCAAGAGCACGAAACATTTGTTTGTGTTCCATAAGTTATAGGATTTGAAGGATTGAAAGTTAATGAACAAGCGCTTGTTACTTTACTAATTGTGAAAAATTCTTGATCAAAATAATTGGTGTAATTGATTTGATCTGTTCTAACTACAATAAAACTGTATAGCCCAGCACCTAAGGATTGAATTGAATTGTTACTTATTGAAGTCCCGTTCTTAAAAAGAGTAAAAGTGGAATCGCAATTAGTATAAACTCTAAAGCTAGACGGATAATTTAAGGGAGAGGTCTCATTAAATAAAACATCACATGCCCTGGTATTTTGTTGAATTGTAAAAAACTCTGTGTCCCGAATATTAGTATAATTAATTTGGTCTGTTCTAACAACACTAAAATTCCAATATCCAATCCCTAGATTTTGTTCTGAATTATTTGAGATGATTGTTCCATTACGGTATAATGTGAATGGTGAATTGCAATTTGTGTAAACTTTGAAAACTTTGGGGTAAGTTTGCGGCGAGGTTTCATTAAAAAGCAAGTCGCAAGATCCAGTATTTTGATTAACAGTTAAAATGCTAGAATTTGAATAACTTGTATAGTTTTCATTTCCTGTTGTGTTATAGATGTAATTATAGACTCCATATCCTAGAGTAGCTATCTCTGGATTACTCTTTAAAACATCGTCTCTATATAAGTTACAAGTTAATTGAATAGGACAATTAGAACCAGTTACGGTGGTTTCTGTAGAATAAGTTACATTCCAATTTTGAGATATGCTTAAATTTAATGAAAGAACAGCCTTGCTAATATTAAAAAATTCTTCATCATAAACATTTGTATAGTTCTCATTATCAATTCTAGTTACAGAAAAATTATAAGTTCCGGCTCCGAGAGATTGAATAGAATTATTGCTTATAATTTCTCCATTTCTTTTCAATGTAAAATCAGAGTTACAATTAGTATAAACTTTAAATTGTGCTGGATAAGTTAAAGGGGATGTTGCATTGAACAGAATATCACAAGAACTTGAATTTTGATTTACCGTTACAAAAAATGTTTTGCTGCTTCCAGTATAATTATCATTACCTAAATTTATAACAGTGTAGTTATAATAACCAGTTGCTAGATTTATTGGTGTGTTGTTTTCAGAAGAAACATTGCTTGAGTTTCTATACATTATAGATGTTAGAGCGTTTGTTGAGTAAATTACATTTAGATATTCTGGATAAGTTATTGTAATATTATTTTCATTTCCATTTAAAGATAAATTTACATAAGTTGTTGCTTTGTTAATTGTAAATGCCCACGTATCACTTACATTCCATTGATTTATTGAATCGTTTGCATAACTTTTCCAATAATAAATTCCTGCTGGCAAAATTATAGAATAATTATAAATTCCAGAGCCTTGATTATTCATACTATAATTTGTTGCTGTGCCAGAATAATTTGATTCCAACAATACTGTGCTTATTGAATCATCATCTTGCCAAGTTATATTAAAATAAGATTGTATTGATGAGTAGCTTGCTGGAATGTTTGTTGCATTGTTGCTCCAGTAAGGAGGATTATCTATAACAGTTATAATCACTTCATCACTTGCAGTATTGCCTCCAGAGTCATTATAGATTAATGTATAATTCCATAGACCAAGTGTTGTTGTATTAACCCAAACATTCAAATTAGTATTGTTAGTCCATGCTGTTGATAAATTCTGTGTTGTTCCATTTCTCTGAACATAATAATAACCAGGGGCATAACTATCTGTTAAAATCCAACCTATTGTTGCTGCTGAATTTTTTACATAATAAGCGTCGTTAGGATCATTATCAGTTGGGCTTGTTGTATCAATTGTGAAAAAACGTGTATCTGAACTTGTGTTAGAATCTCCATCACCAACAATTAAATTCCAAAAATATAAACCATCTATTAAAGAAGTCCAATTAAAAGTAATTATAGAATTATTCAAAACATTTTCAGTTGTATTTATCAAGTTGCTGTTTCCAAAGAACCAGACAGTCATATTGTTTCCTTCTGGATCTGAAACAGTTGCATTAAGCAAAACATAATTAACAGAAAAATTTGAATTATTTTCAGGAGAATTTATAATTATATTCGGAGCATTATTTGCCGCATAAGCATTTATGTTAAAACCGGCAGTTATCCAATCTTTGGTACTTTCAGAAAGATTCCAACTCATATTCACTAAAGAAGCTCCAGGCTCTGTGCTACCTGCAGCGTATTGTCCTGACTGTCCTTGCCCACCATATTCCATGACCCACCTTTCTGTCTGCCCTGCTCCTACAGTAGGTAGACCGCTAGAAACAGAAGCCATCACATCCATGACTAAATCTCCAGATTCACTAGAAACAAATGCCTGTGGATAAGCACTTCTGCCCGATGTTATATTTAATCCACTAAGGGGACTTGTTTGATTTACTCCAGACAAAGAAATCGCACCAATAGAAACTCTATCAGAATCTCCATTAAAATAAACAGTAACATTGCTTGTTCCTATTGGGGGATTTATTAAATACCATATATTAACTCCCGGACCATTCTCTCCACTACCTAAATAAGTTAGATTAACTCCATTATATTCTATGTAAGAAACATTTCTAGCTGATGTGAAAGTCCTGTATGCAACACCGACAATAAGAAGTCTGTTTGAACTACTGATAACAGTGTGTGAAAAACTCAGATTTGTTGCCCAACCTCCTAATGTAGTTACGTTATCAACAGAAATTTCTGCTGAGACATTTGGTATAACTACTAGTAAAATAATGATTAAAAATAAATATCCTATTTTTGTTTTCATAATTGTGCTGCTCCTCTCTTTAGAATACTAATAAGAAGACTATTTTTGTTTTTAAAGTTTTCTTAAATAGATGGTATTTTATCTTCTTCCTTTACAACAATTTTCTAATATTGTTTTTTTCTTTTTATCCTTGCAAACATAATAACTATTCCTATTAAGGCGACTACAACACAAGCTAAAACAATAACAAGCCACTTCCATAAACGAGATTTTTCTTCGGGCGACATGGCATTTTTTGTTTTGTTAGTTGTGCTTTTAGGTTCAATAATTGCTTTTAGCAATAAATTTGCTTTGGTGGAATTGGTTATATTTAAGAGTGTGATTGAAAAATCTGTTTTATTGTTTGCATTAATATCAAATTCTTTTGTTTCATTTATATAAAGAGTTACACTTATGGATGTTGAATTTATTTCTAGTGTTGTTGAATTATTTGTAATATTTTTTATTGCTATTGTATGATTTTCATTCATTATTGTAAAATTGATTTTGTTTCCTGTTGTTGTATTGTTCCAATAATAAGTTTGATTAGTCATACTAGAAATATTCAATATGGAACTGGAAACATTTGAGGCTGGTTTGCAAGTGAGACTTGTTGAATTACATCCATATGTGCAATTTTCTATTGTTGTCCATTCATTACTGGAGCATTCTTGTAGTTTAGTTCCATAACATCTTTTTTCATTAGTTGTACAAGTATTGTCGTCACCTCCTCCGCCACTACTAGTATATGGATTAATGGTTACTGTCCTTGGTATAGAATTGTCACTTCTTCCAGAGTAATCAAAACAACTAATTTTCCACTCATAATCACCATCATTTTCAAAAGTGTATGAAAGATCCGTTTCATTAGTGCCATTTCCAATCCCAGAAGTTTGATAATCTTCTACTGAATTGCCTATATACAAAGAACAATTTTTAACTCCGAAATTATCTGTTACTTGATAAGTAAAAGTTACTGGTTTTGTACCCCCAGAAGATAATGTATATTCTGCATTATTTGCTGGACCTTTTAAAGTTACGTCTGGATCATTAGCATCTATAGTGAGAGTTCTGTTGCTTGAAAAATTACAGTTCCCCGAAGTATCACAAGATTGACAATTCCAAAGATAAATTGAATTTGTTGTTAGATTTTTTGTGAAATTTGTTGAGTTACTCATTCCAGAAATATTTATTGTTTCATTTGCAGACCAGTTTCCAGAAAAATTTCCATATAGGGTTATATTTGCAAGATTATAATTATCTGTTGTAGAACAATTAAAAACCAAATTGGTTCCAGAAGATAAGTTTGCATTTGCAATGGGAGAATTTAAAGTAATGTTTGGGGCTGTTGCATCATAATCTAAAGGAACAAATGTAGAACCAAAACCAGTTATATTTACATAAACATAATTATTTGCTGTGCTAACACCATGGCTAGAAGAGAATACTGAAGTATTTGTCTCCCATGTACCGTTGTTACGAGCAATAAACAATGCTGATTCACTCCAATTGCCAAAATTCGTATGATTATATGACATATTCAAAAACAGCCAGGCTGCCGAACCATTTGTTGCATTAACATATTTGCTTATATTATAATAGCCATCTGGATCTGTTGGAGTTTCTGTAACACCAATTAATCTAACATCTCCTGAATAAATAAAACTAATTAGAGAGCTTGCTAAGGTAGTATTATAAAAAATATTATTGTCTGCACTAGAAATATAAATGTCATCGGTCTCACTATTTAATATTGTATTATTAATAAATATGTTTTCATCAGCATTTGGATAAACCACAATTCCTTGTCCGAAAACAGCATCTTCAACTCTACTATAATTAATATAATTATCTCTAAAAATATTATTATTTGAATTAAGAATATAAATACCAGCTGAATTATTATATAGTGTGTTTCTTGTTACATTAACATGAACACAGGTGTTTTCTAAGACAATTCCGCGTTTATTTGAATTTAGTGTAACATTTACAATAGTGCTGTTTTCGACTCCAATAGCTGGATTTTGTCCATATTTAACACCATAATGCCACTCGCTGAGTGTTATATTTCTAACAGTTATATTTTCGAGCAAAGAACTAGGATTATCCGCAAAAATTCCTGTTGTTGATCCAGAACCAATTCCATCAATTGTATATCCTTGCCCATCAAAAATAACATCGCTTACAGTAATATTAATGCAGGTTGTGTTCTCACTATCTGTAATATTATTTTGTAGAACATAATAACCCGATTCATTTATTTCTTGGCATTCTGTTATGTTTGTTGCGGCACCGCTAAAATTAAGAAAAATTAGAAAAAATGCCATTATAAAAACTAAAGTCAATGTTTTCATTTTCCTCTTTTAATTATCTGTAAACCAAGAAAGACTATATTAAAAAGCTTTCGTTTTAAGTAATTTATTTTTTATATTTATAGGAGGATTTGTGATGTAAAAAAACAAATATTAAAATTACTACAACAATAACAACTAAAATAATTATATATACTAGCATGTTGCTTTTATTTGTTTTTTGATTTTGCTCATTTTGTCCGCTTTCAGGATTTTGATTTTCTTGTTCAGTTCCTGTAGCTATTGGTTTGGCAATTTGAGCTATGGTTATTGATGCTTTATTTCCAGATATGCTATTAAGTTCAACAGATATATCATTTACTCCGTCGCTATTTAAATCAAAATTCTTTGGCTTATTTATTCCCAAGTCTGCAATAATTGGATCAGATTGTATTTTAATTACTATAGAATTTTCCAAAAGTTCTGTAACAGTTAGTGAGTGGATTTTTCCATTTAAAACAAAGTATATAATTTGATTTAATACAAAATCTTTTGTAAATCCAGATGAACCGTAACTACTTAGTTCTCCTATACTCTCATTACCTGTTGTTTGATTTGTTACATTTGTTGTGTTTTGTGGTGGTGCTCCGCCTCCTCCGCCACCGCCGCCAGAGGATTTAATCATTGGAGCAAAAACACTAAAGTCAGTTACATTTCCAGAATAAACATAATTATCATCTTCATTCACACCAGAATCATCTAATTTACTCCAAGAGTTGTCATATTCATACATCACTAATTTTGATTCGTCTCCACCATTAAGATCTCCAGTCTCATAACTTACATTCAAGAAAATTGAAGAATCTTGTGATTCGGCTTCAACTCCAACATATTTCCCAATATTTTTATAACCGCTTGGATCACCTTCAGGAGCATCTGAATTGCTAATTGCAACGTCTACTGGAACAAAACTTATTACTGGCCCAATATCTAAGTTAGTAATAACATCTGTACCATCATCAATAATTGATAAAAAGTCAAACAATTCACTATCATGCACAACATTATTGTCTATTATAGTATCATAACTAAAGAATGTTTCTATTCCTATTTCATTTGAATTTACAAAATTATTTGTTATACTAGAATTAGCAACACTAAGTGTAATTCCTTCGGAATTTGAATTAGCACTACACTCTGTCAAATTAAAGCCAACATTAAACAGAGCACCAATCCCAAAAAGTCCATTTGAATCTGCATTAACATGGTAACCAGTATTCCCATATATCGAGCCTATTAGAATGACTCCCAACCCATCCTGTGCTTCATAAGGAGAACGCATTCCAGCAAGATTGTTGATTTCAGAAAAACTTGAAACTAAATTTCTAGGATCATAAATTTTGGAATTTATAGTTGCCTTGCCATCAGTATTCTCAAACATAACTCCTTCTGGTCCACCATCTTCTCCCCACCCCTCTCCTGTGCCATAGAAAAGGAGTCCAACAAGGATATTTGCGCTTGCATTAACATATTTCACTGTGTTATTATCTCCATAAGGAAAATATATTCCAGCAGTATTGTTAGTTGCTAAAAAATCTGAAACTAAATTTCTATCAGAATCATATGCATACAAGCCAACATAATTTCCACTAGAACTTATATTTGTGAAATTAGAATCATCTGTGTAAAAAAGCACAATCCCATTATTATATAATGTTTGCGAAGCATTAATCATGACAGTATCTACAACAGAATCATCTGCATTACACAATTCTATTTCAGAAAGTTGTTCTTCTGGTCCAATTGTTGTTGTAGTATCGTTGTAGATTATCGGCAAGTCATTTGAGCCTGTATTATTTATAAAAGCAGTTTGTGAACAATATTCATTAGGGTCAGTCACAGATAAGAAGAAATCATACATTCCATTTTCTTGTAAAATATTATTCTCTATATCACTTCCAGCACAATCAGCTAGATCAAGCCCAAACTTTTCATTATAATTTGCGGTGTTATTGAAAAAATTATTTAGATTTGAGGCTAAAGAATAAAATCCATAATAATTATTAGAAGAAGTTACATTATCCAAAGTAGAGGAATCTATAAAATAAGCAAAAAGCCCGTTATTCTTCAGAGTTTCTGAACCAGAAATAGTTGAATCTTCCACAACTGAAGCATCTGCATCACATAAAATAATTTCAGAATAAGTACCACTGTCTCCTGGAGAGGTGAAAGGATCTACTTTATTAAAAAAACCAATATCATTTCCTCCAGAACCAGTAACATTTGTGAATACTGTATCAGTACAATTGTCTTCTGATTCTGGAACATACTCAACATCATAGTTAACATTTTCTTGTATATAATCGTCTGTTAGAGTAAGACCTCCAGTCCAAGTAGCATAAATTCCTGAACTGAAATTGGTAATATTCCCAAAATTTATTATTGTAACTGGTGTATATCCCACAACAATAATGCCATCTCCTGTTCCATTACCAGTTATATTATAATTTAAAGTATTTCCATCAATAGTTACATCATCGTGTATAACTGTAAAGCAAGTTCCATTTGAATTTAGATTGCAAGTCATTGTACAAGATTCAGGAACATAATCTCCACAAATATAAGTCCATGATGCTCCTTCACAACCGCAATCTGGCTCATCAATAGTAAAATAAACTTCACCTGAACCAACATTTCCATAAGTATCATTAGCATAAAGATAGAGTGTATGTGTACTATTTGTAAGGTTAACTAAAATTAGATCGTCACAATCAATTGTTGCGTTTTCTCCATCATCAACAGAATACCAACAAGAATCTATTTCAGTATCATCAGTTACACTAAAATTAACATTGACATAGTTTGTATGATATACTTGGCCTTCTTGAGGCTCAAAAATTGTGACATTTGGTCCAGTTACATCTTGAGAAACATTAAATGTTCTATTCTGACTTGCAAAAGCGCAGTTTCCTGCCGAATCACATGCTTGACAATTCCATTTATACTTGCCATTTGGAATTGTTTTTGTAAAAATTACTGGTGTGTTATTTGCAGGACTTGAGTTTGTTTCATTTGCGTGCCAGCCAGCTGACCAGTTGCCGTATAATGTTACATTAGACAAATTGTAATTATCTGAAACAGTGCAATTGAATATAACATTTATTGAAGTTAAATTTGCATTTTCAACAGGAGAATTTAAATTAATAATTGGATATGTTCCATCTGTAGTTGTGTAATCATAAGTATCGCTTTCATTCCAGTTTCCTGCAGAATCATTTGCATAAATTTTCCACTGAATTGTTGACCCTATAGTTGAATTAATTGTTTTTGTAACATTACTCCAATTTGTTGTTCCTGAAAATGCCACCCAAGAATTATTAATAAAAGAGCCGTTCCCGTTATCAAAACTAAATATATATCCTGATAAGGCATAATTATCTTGCCATTTTAAATTATGCTTAATAGATTGCCCAGCATATGTTGAGTTAGTTGAATTCGAAGAAAAAGTTGGTGTAGATAAGTCAATTGTTAGAGTTCTATTTGATGCTGCAAAGGAACACTGGCTTAAATTGTCACATGCTTGACAATTCCATTTATACTTGCCATTTGCAAGTTCTGTAACGCCGAAACCTGTTTTTGTGTTGTTGGTTGGTGAAGAATTGGTTGAATTTGCTATCCAAGATCCAGTAAAGTTTCCATACAAACTTAAATTTACCAAATTAATATCATCAGCACCAGTGCAATTGAAAAGAACAGATGCTTGATTTGTTGTACTTGTGTCAGAAGGTTCGTTTAGAGTTATGCTTGGGGAATGATCAACTGGTGCAGAAGTTGTAGTTAATGTAAATATAGAAGTGTAATTTCTGTTTCCAGCAGAATCATTTACATACCATCTATATCCAATAACCCTTCCAACAGTTGAACTTAAAGTTTTTGTAACATTTGCCCAGTCTGGTGTTGCTGTCCAAGCAACAGCAGAATCATTTACCCAAGTTCCTGTATTGTTCGTTGAAAAAATCCATTTTCCATTTGGATCTAATGCAACATTATCATCATATTGAATATAAAACTTAGCAGAAGCTCCAGCAATAGTTGTGTTAACTCCTTGTCCAGAATATGTTGGTGGTACTCCATCCGTGGTTGTGTAATCATAAGTATCGCTTTCATTCCAGTTTCCTACAGAATCATTTGCATAGACTTTCCATTGAATTGTTGATCCTATAGTTGAATTAATTGTCTTTGTAACATTGCTCCAATTTGTTGTTCCTGAAAATGCTTGCCATGAGTTATTTACAAAAGTTTCTGTTCCATTATCGAAGCTGAAAATATATCCTGATAGGTTAGCGTCTTGCCATTTTAGACTATGCTTAACAGATTGCCCTGCTTTTGTTGAGTTAGTTGAATTTGAAGAATAAGTTGGTGCTGATAAGTCAATTGTTAGAGTTCTTGCCGCTGATGTGTTCGCTATTCCTAAATCTTTCTCCCAGCATTTTACTTTCCAGTTATAAGTTCCTTGAGATAGTGTATAAGCCATTGTTGTTGCAGTATTATTTACTGCAATTGTTGTATTCATATCAGTATCATTAATAATTAAATCACAAGTTGCATTGGTTTCAATTCTATTTGTTGTGGTAAAATTAAAAGTAATTTCTGTGTCTGATGTGCTATATGCATTTGCTGGCGAGTTTAAATTAATTCTTGGTTTAAAGCTTGGCGCAGTTACTGTGTGCGGATACTCAGCTTCTACACCAACACCACTACAATTAAATCTGATATAAACATAACCATTGTCGCCCCAGGAGCCCCATTGATTTTTGACTATCCAATAACTTGTATCTTTATTGCCAGTATCATTAAATCCAACAAGTAAAACACCATGATTTAAATCCACCCAAGTTAGAGGTTCATCGCATGTATCATCAGTAAATAATCCACCTTCATAGTCGAACCAATCGTCTGTAGCTTTTACTCCGATTATAATTGGTCCGTTATCTATTAATGACTGCTCAAGCTGATCAGTTGACAGAGGAGTCCAAGGATAATTATTTAAATCAACATTTGTTGTATAATCATTTATAGTCCATGATCTGCTCGCATAATCAGAGCATCTATCTGAGCAAGTTCCATTCTGTTCAATGTAAGGAAAACAAGCATCATCAACAGCTCTATTATTTTTTATATATTTTAAAGCCATATCCATAAAACCACCTAGACATTTTTTATTGCATAAATAATCATAAGGAGAAGGATAACATTGATTATCACACGAAACTTCGTGTTGTTCGGACAAATCAGGATTTAATCTTGAATTATGTTGATTAATCTCGTATTTAGCTTCTAGACTCGCAACAGTTGAAAATGCCCAACAACTTCCACACTGTCCTTGGTCTTTTATAGAAGTTACCCAGCCATTGGGTATGTCAAAAAAAGTGAAATTTGCTGCACTGACATTTGTTCCATTTGGAGGAAAGCGCCAATCCCAATAAGAAAAATCAGGGTCTGATGCATATTTAGAAGGTGATTCAAAAGAACCAGACATTTGTCCTATTGTTTGTTCTTCCTCTATTTGCTCAGTTTTACAAAATTTTTCTTCTAAATTCATTAACTTAGCAACAGGAACTTCTTCTATTTCTCCAGTGCTCTCATTAGAAACAAGACAAACCGCGTTTCCGTCAACTGTTTTCATTTCATAACCTTGTTGTACACAATATGAATATTCCTGGCCACAAATACCTTTGAAAAAAGACCACTCATCACATATACCTTTGTTAGGCATAACACAAATCCCTTCTTGGCCACCATTAGAAGTCTCAACAATTTTGTAATTATATCCTAATGCATTACAATATGTTGCGGCAGGATTCGGCATTGCAGAAACATTCACACCTATAAAAATTACAAGAACCAAACTAAATGCTAGTAATGCTAACTTGGTTTTATGATTCATAATACACACTCTCCTCTGTAGTATGCCCATTCTTCACACTCTTTTTCATTTTTTATACAAACTCCGTATTGGCCTGCTTCATTATTTTTTATTTCCAATGTGCCATTATTTTTTATGCAGTATACTGAAGCAGGATTTGCTATGCTTGAATTATTGGTTGCATTAGAATCATTTTGTTGTTTAACACATCCATTTGTAAACAATACTCCAAGAACAATTAAAGATATTGCAGAAACTGCTAGAATAGATTTGGCTTTTTTATTCATTCTTTCCTCTTTTTTAATATATATAATACAAAATATATATTATTATGCTTTAAAAAGTTTTGCTTCTAGCACATTGTTAATTTGACGATTTGTAAAAAATCTTTAGAAGTAAAAAATTACTTTCTTTTTTGGAATTTTTGTATTATGTGATTTCCATCTATTTTATCAACTAAATACTTAAGATTTAAAAAAGCTAACAAAATCATTAATGCAATAATTATCTGTGCAGCATATGAAAAAGTTGACAATAATATTGCATTAAATAAATTCGATATTATCAAAACCATCATTATAATATATGCAATCATAGCAACCATAAAAAATCTTATTGATTTCAAAACTTTTCCTTCAACTCTATTTGACAAAAAAATTAAGTAGTAAAGAATGACTAAACAAAAAATCAAAACTATAAAAGGCAATATTCTATTTAAAGCCAACAATATTATAATATTCATTTTTTTATCTTTTTTTAAGTTCTATAAATTCATTATCTTTTATTTTTCCGTACAAGGGCACGACTTTTCTGATTTTTTTCAGCTCACGAATGATAATAACCACAAATATTAATATTATGATTATTATAGCAACTAAAGTATATTCGAATTTAAATACTTTACCAGTAGGAGAAAGGATTTTAAAAAATGCGCTGCTGCTTGCAACTTCCCCATCATATTTTACTTGGGCATAGAGAATATAGTCTCCTGGCTTCGCATCTTTGGAAATTTTAAAAATTTTGACAAGACTTGCCTGCGTTTCTACTGCCACGATCTCTTTTTCTGAGAGTAATACTTTTCCTTCCGAATCTTTAATAATATATTCTAAATTTGTGTCTACTCTCCCTGTATTGCCCATGCTACGGAGAGTTACTGAGGCCATAAGTTCATCTCCCGGCATGATTTCTAAATATTGCTTTAGTATTTCCACTTTAACATCAAATAAAGGTTCTTTACTTTCAACTTCAATTGCAATTAAAACTTCTTTTTTGATTCCTTCAGATTCAACAACCAATTTTCCTATATATAAATCGGGATTTGTATCTTCTCTTGCCAAAAAGTCAATATTGATTGTTTTAGACTCATTAACATCTAATTCAAAATTATTTTCACTTAATTTTAAAAAATCAATAATTCCTATAACTGATAAATTTATTTTTACTTTTTCATTTCCGGTGTTTTTTACTATAAGGCTCTCTTTTTTTGTTTCTCCTTGCTTTAAAGTAATTGAAATTTTTTCTTTATCTAATGTAAAGTTTTCTTTTAATGTTTCTTCACCACCGCCTCCTCCTCCAGGTCCGTTTGGTTCTTCAGGAGTTTCTTCAACACTGTAGTTCGTAAAACCAGTTACATTAACTCTTAGTGTTCCACCAATATAAGATTGACCAGAACAAACACTAGCAGAACAAACAACACCATTTCTTAAAACTCGAGGATTGTTAAATGTTAAATTATAAAACCATAAAGTTGCCTGTTTATTTAAGTTAGGAAGTGCGGTTTCATTAACAAAAATAAACTTATTTCCTATAATGACGTTGCCATCTAGTGTGGTTATTCTATCTTCTGGAGTAATGTCAGCTGTAATATTGATATTTTCATTCCACAAAATTTTTCCATAATCGGTATTCTCAAGTATCATATTAGAAATATTTTCAAGTTGCTCATCGCTTAAAGAATCAAAATCAGTTGAGCTGCCTTTTTTTGCTCCTTTAAATTCATCATAAATAACAATTATTCTTGTGTTGTTTGCTTGAAAATTTACATTTGTGTTATTTGATGCTCCAAGGGTGTCATTCGCGTATAAATAAAGAGTGTGATTTCCTTCTGACGTGTTGAAATATGTTTGACCGTTTGTTGAATTTCCTAAACTAGTATTAGTACTATTATCTATATTATACCAAACAAGAGAAATTCCATCAGGATCAAAAACAGAATAATTTAATAAAATTGATGTATTTCTATATATACCATTCTCTGCTGGTTTGAATATAGTTAGTCTAGGAGCAGCATTTAATAATGAAATGGAAATGTTTGTGTTGGCAGCCGAGGCCTCTCCAGTAATTTCTGTAATGGCTTCCCCATTAACATCAACATTTCTAGTAATTTTTCCTGTTACATCTACTTCTATTGCGCGAATACTAGATACATAAAAAAGAAAAAATGCAAATATAATAAATAAAACAAATAATCCTCTTTTCATAAAAAGTTGAACATATTCTATATATTTAAAATTATCTTAAGATAAAAATAAAAAGAATTTTCCTTTTATCTATTTTGATTTTTTAGCTTTTGAAAGAAGCCAGATTATTATAGCTATTACAATCACTATAACAACTATCAAAACCCATAAAGGAAATGCTTTTTCCGTGGTTCCTTGCTCATTTGCTCTTGTTGAGACTATCACCGGAAATGAGTTTTCTACGCTCTGTCCTATTGCTACTGATCCTGATTGTCCTGGAGTTATTGTTGTTAAAGATACACTTACAGTGTATGTTTTCCCTATTGGATCTGTTGATGGAATTGTTACTTTTATATTGACTCCACCATAGCTTCCCAAAGGCACCGTATACTCGTTGCTAGCATCTGTTAAAGTTGCTATTTCTGTTCCATTTGTTATCTCTGCTCTAAGAGTTATGCTATCATTTCCAACTGGTGGCATGTTCTGTAATCCGATGCTAACATTAGTAGTTTCTCCTGGCGCAATTCTTAAAGGATTATCTTCCTTGTATGGAGAATAAATTCCAAAAGCATTCACTAAACTTATGCATGCTACCAAAACTATTAAAAATAAAAATATTTTTTTCATTTTCTCCTCTTTTTTATATTATTAAAATTTAATATTATTTTTTATTGTTATACTACTTTTAATGTCCATGAACCTAGGCCACTAGTGGAATAGGTTTGTGATGATATGCTATCACTAACTTTAGCTAAACAATAATAAATATTTTCCATGCCTTGACTATTTGAGTTGTTTCCAGCTGGCAATGTTGCTCCTACTATTGTTTTGAATGTATTATTTTGTAAGGCTGTACCATCGCATTCGAGACATCCTGATCCTGAACAAACATTGCCTGTTTCAATATCAGCTGTGAAGTTTTGTGAGACAATATAATCGGTTGGAGTTGATTCACCTTGTAAGTCTATTGCTTTAACTTGAACAGTTGTATCTTTATTACAAGTGTTGTTTAAAGCAGATGGATCATTATTAGATGTTCTGTTTGTAGCTCCTGGAGTTACTCCTGGCCATGTTAATGCTGCTGGTGAGACAACAAAACAAGTCCATTCATTTAAAGTAAAAGTGGTTGTATCATTTTGTGCATGATTACCATTATTGTCTGCTATTGCTGCTGTAACAGTCCATGAACCTGTACCATCCCAGTACCACATGCCTATTGTGCATGAATAATTTGCAGTATCTGCGTCTATATCTCCAACCAAGGCGCAAGTTAAATTTTCTCTTGTGTCTTCTGTTGCTTTTGTAAAGTTTGCTCTTGCACTTGAATCATTTATATCTGCAACAGCACCTCCTGGAATTGAAGCTGTAAAATAAAAAGTGATGTTCGTTAATCCGCTTTCTGTTACATTTTGAGCTGGAATAGCAGAAACTGAATCCACAACTATAGAAGAAACTACTATGCTAAGGGTTGTTGATCTTTCAGACAATCCTTTTCCAGTAATCCAGTCAAAAAAACTAGCTGATGTTAATGAAAGTGATAATATTGCTACACAAAATATAATTCCAATAAGTAAAAATTTTTTTGACCTCATTTTTATTTTTTTCTAATCTTCTTATTATTTTGATATTTATAAACTTTGTTGTTTTTAATTGTATTTATTTTTATTTGTTGCAGATTTATAAATAAAATATGTATTTCTAGGATCTCGGCCTAGGATTTTTGCAACTTCTACATTGTTAAATTTATCTCTCAAAAATAAAATTAATGTTTCGAGGATTGTCTCTTTTTTACCAAATTTCTCAATTGGAATAAAAAGATTTTCTTTTTCTAAATTTTCTAAAACAAATTTTATTGATTTTTTCTTGTGCGCTTTATTGTAGGCTGTCCAGACAGTTCTTTCATCTCTTTTTATTAATCTAGCTATTTCACTAAAATTTAAGTTGAGATTTTCTTTCATGTATTTACATAATGATTCTAAAGCACCAAGTTTATTTTCTTTCTTAAAAATAGAAACTGGAATTAAAATCTGTTCTGCTTTTATTTCTTCAAGTATTTCTTCTGTAGTGATAAGATGGTTTTCTTTTAGTTCAGATAATGCTATTCCTAAAATTTTTAACCATTTTTCTTTTGTTTTATTTCTATTCGAATTATTTCTTTTCTTTTTTCTTAGTTGTGCTGCTGGAACAATTAAGGCCATTGCAGAAATTACTTTGATTACCCATGCTCCAAGACCTGTTGTTGAGTAAGTTTGTGCCGATATACTTGCATTAACTTCAACTATACAATAATAGATATTTTCCATGCCTTGATTGTTTGAGTTGTTTCCGGCAGGCAATGTTGCTCCTACTATGGTTTTGAATGTATTATTTTGTAAGGCCGTACCATCACATTCAATACATGCTGATCCTGAACAAGATAAGCCTGTTTCAATGTCAGCTGTAAAGTTTTCTGAGACAATATAATCAGTTGGAGTTGATTCACCTTGTAGGTCTATGGCTTTTATTTGAACTGTTGTATTCTTATTACAAGTATTGTTTAAAGCAGATGGATCATTGTTAGATGTTCTGTTTGTAGATCCTGGAGTCACTCCTGGCCATGTTAGTGCTGAAGGTGAGACAACAAAACAAGTCCATTCATTTAAAGTAAAAGTTTCGCTATAAGGATCAGAAATTAAAGAAGTTGTGTCATTTGCAGTCGCATTTATTGTCCATGTCCCTGCACCATCCCAATACCAGATGCCTACTGTACATGAATAATTTGCTTGTGTGTCATTTAAATTTGCAATAAATTCACAACTTGAATTGTATCTTGTCTCTTCATCTGTTTTTGTGAAAGTTGCATTTACTGTATTGATGGTTCCATAGCCTTGTACATCAGAAACATTAACATAAAATGTAACATTTGTTACGCCGCTTTCTGTTACATTTTGATCTGGAATAGCAGAAATGTCGTCTATTGTTGGCGCAGCTGCTGCAGTTGTTAAAGTCAACACAATCTGTGTTCCATCATTTGTTATTTTATTTGTTGTCAGATTGACTTGTTTTGTAGCAGTATCAAAGGTTGCTTTTGAAGCATTAAAAGTATAATTTGTGTCAAAATACATTGCAGTTGCATTTTGCCAGTATTCTCTTAATGTTAGTCTTGGTGTGTATCCTGAAGAATTTGTCAGACTCCAGTTAATTAAAGTTGGAACAACATCTTCAACAGTTACATTTGCTTGGTCAATTGCATTTCCTTCACTGTCATTGACATATGCATCTGCATACCAGAAAACATTTATCGAGCCTGTCGAAGTTACATTAGTATCTGATTCATTGAAAGTACAATTTGTTAAATTATTTATGCCAGAGCCATTAGAATAAACATCAGCAGTTCCAGCATAAGCAGCATCGATGATAGTGTCTTTAACCAAGCTGTTAGTTGTAGTTCCTGTGAAATAAATTCCATAAGCGCCATTGCCAGTTGTCGTGATACTATTGCCAGAAAGAGTCACATTTATGGCTGAAGATAAGTAAATTCCCTTATAAGAACTAAGTGACGTGATGCTATTATTAGTTACATTCGTGTTATTTGTTGAAATTTGAAATATTGAATCTGTCCCGGAACTTGAGCCATAATTAACAATATTTCGGTATATTGAATTGTTATTACCATTAGTTGTATATATTGCGCCGTGGTAAGATCCTCCTATGAAACTAAAATTATTATCCTGAATAATGCTATTAGATAAGGCACCGCTATACGAATAGATCCCGCCGTTGGCCGCTGCTCCACTTATAACAATAAAATTATTATTGCTGATGGTGCCTGAGCTAAAAGTACCGTATGCAACAAACGCTGAATTCTCGTAACTAAGACCTAAAAGCGTGCAAGTGTTATTATTAATTGTATTTTGAGTGGTGCTGACTAAATTAATTGCAGGATTGCCATTGCCACTAAAATTAATTATATTATCAGATATGTTACTATAACTACTAGAAATCAAATTTATTCCAATTGTATATCCTAACAAAGCGCTAGTAGCTAAAGAATATATAGTATTATTATAAGCAGTTCCGTTGTTTGCACTACTAAAATAAATTCCTGCATTTGGCGCACCATTAGTTCCTAAACTCTTATTCGTATTTCTAATTATACAATTTTTGACAGTAGTGTTTGTTGAATTCGTGTAAACACCATAACCAACCTCGCTCGAAGAATAATTGATTGTAAAACCATTGCAGTCTATTGCAACGTTCTCAGCAGTAACATTAAAACAAGTTGCTGTAGCACTCATGATTCCACTCATTGTGCAAGATTCATTAACACTATCGCCACAAGAGAAATTATAATTCGCTCCAACACATCTTTCGGAACTAGGTATTACATTGACATTTCTCGTCTCTGTTGAATTCATATTTCCAATCAAGTTCTGCGCATAGGCTTGATAAGTATAAGCTCCAACATCTAAACCATATGTTGAATCCTTGACCTGATTGATGAAAAGATACCATTGTGTTGAATTGTATTTCTGCAAGTTCATCATGTATTGTTGGTTAATCTCAGCTGCGCTAAGTGTCCTGTTCCATATTCTTACCTCGTCTATATCACCATTCATAGAGTTTCCATTAAATCCCCAGTAGTCAGTATCCCCTATATGGAAGGAACTTCCATTTGTATCTGGACCAGGAGTTTCTTTAATTTCTGTTGAAGGCGCTCCGTCAAGATAACCATAGGCATGAGTTCCATTGAAGACTGCTACAATATAATGCCAGTTATAATCTGAAATAGGTGTAATGCGTGGGAGACAGTAGCTAAAACAGTCTCCTGGAAATTTAAGTTCAACATCATTATTATTACTTACTCCAAACCAGAATTCTAATTGAGTATCATTATCTTTTGTCATTACTGTCTGCCATTCATTCAGCGTTGTTAATTTAATCCAAGCTGCTAAAGTGAATGGTTTCCCCTTCAAGTCAACACTCTGTCCTCCTATAACATCGATATGATCTGTATTACCATCAAAGGAGAAACTTTTGCCGTATTTTCCATTGTCATTTAAGACTGCGTTAACAACAGTTCCATTGTTGCTATATCTAGATAAATCAACAACATGTGTTGCGTTCTCTCCTAATGAACTCAGATTATCAAAGTTCATCATAAGCACAAGCGAATCATTATAGACTGAATAATTTGTTCCATTCCAATTGAATATTGAACTCTGAAGATTTTGTTCTGAAATTGAGACATTTATAGAAATAGTTGTATCTGAAGTATTTGCTCCATCGTCAGGTGTTGGAGAAACAAATTCAATTGATGGAGCTGTTGCATTAACATTTATTGTTCTGTTTGCAGAAGCAAAAGTGCAATTAGATGAAGATGCATTATCACATGCTTGACAATTCCAAACATATTGGCCTGTTGTCAAGCCAGCTACATCAAAAGTAGTTAATGAATTATTAACAGGAGTTGAATTTGTTTGATTAGCTGTCCATGAGCCAGACCAGTTGCCATACAAACTTATATTTGTGACATTTTGATCATCATAAGCAGTGCAATTAAAATTTCCAGTTGAACTTAAATTAGCATTATCATCAGGATTATTTAGTGTGACAACAGGACCAGTGTCAACTACTGTGGATGATAAAGTCAGAACAACTTTTCCTAGATTTCCATCAATTGCATTGTTAGTTAAATTAACTTGTTTTGTAGCAGTAGTATAACTTGTCTTGCTTGCATTGAAAGTGTAATTTGTATCAAAGTATTGTGCAGTTGCATTTTGCCAATATTCTCGTAATGTTAATCTTGAAATATATCCTGATGAATTTGTCAAGCTGTAATTAATTAAAGTTGGAACAACATCTTCAACAGTTACATTTGCTTGGTCAATTGTATTTCCTTCAGAATCATTGACATATGCATCTGCATACCAGAAGACGTTCGCATAAGCATCACTGCCGCCTGAAAATCCGATTGTACCAAATGTACAATTTGTTAAATTGGCACTGCTGTTTGCTCCTTCAAAATAAACTGAATCTGAATTTTGTGAAAAAAATGTAGAATCAAATACTTTGTTGTTAATTGAATTATTATAAAATCTTAGACCATAATCTGAAAAATTATAAAGATAAGCTGAAACCCTTATGAATGTGTTGTTTCCAGGAGAATTAATACTATAGCCGCATGTTCCGTAACCGCTTGCATTAGCATAATTATCCATAAAAACATTATTTTTTACATCACCATTATTTACAAAATACATACAACAGCTATATGTGCCAGTTGTCTGAATCCTGTTAGATGAAAAATTATTGTTTGCAATTTCATAGCCCGCCCATCCATAATTACTCATACCATCACCATTGTCTGAATTTGTTGTCACATTGTTTCCAGCTATATTATTGAATGAACCCACAAAACCAATACCTTCGCTATTGAATACTCCGTCTGAATATATGATATTATTTGAAATATTTGTTGTTGTAGCATAAAGAGAAATTCCTCTCGAGCCACTCTGATACCCTCCAGAGCCATGGGTTGTTATATTATTTCCTTGAATTAAGCCAGAAGTTAAATTTGCAAAATAAATTCCATGAGTCCCTGCATTTTGTGTGCTGTTTCCAGAAGTAGTGATGTTGTTGTTTAATACAGTTATATTGCTTGCAGGATTTGGAGCAGAAATTCCGCCCGAATCATCTGATTCTGAACCCTGAACAATATCACAGTTTTTTACAGTAGTATTATTTGAGGCACTAAGCAAAACAGCATTTCCAGTTGTGGTTTGAGAATAATTTATTTTATATCCTTGACAGTCTAAGGTGATGTTTGAAACAGTAATGTCAAAACATGTTCCTGCTGATGAAACATTGTTTTGCAATAAATAAATTGTATTTGCTAAATTTAATTCCCTGCATACAGTTACATTAGAACCTGTTTCAAGGTTAAATGTCCTGTTTGTGTCTGTCCAATCTGAATTTCCAAAAGTGTCATTACACCAAACAGCCCATTTCCAAGATCCATCTGTAATTCCATTTAAAGTTACATTCCAAAAACTATTATTTGTTGGAGAAGAATTTGTTTGATTTGCTTGCCATGTTCCTGATGTGTTTGTCCATAATTGCATTACTGAAACAGCAGTATTGTCAGAACATTTTAGATCGAAGGTAATTGAACCGTCGCTGTCATTGTAATTATCAATTGGGTTTGTACCGAAGAATGCTATTGGATTTGTTACATCCTGTATTGTTACATTTCTTGAAGTTGAATTCACATTTCCTGCTAAGTCTTGCACATAAGCAGTATAGTTATACAATCCATTGTTTAAATTTGTGAAATTATTGTATAATCTGTAAAGTCCTGCATTATAAGATGCATTTATTTCTTCGGCACTCAATATACGGTTGAAGAGGCGAACATCATCGATAGAACCATTGAAAAAACTGAAAAACTGTGTGGCAGCGCTTAGGGCTCCAAGTATATATGGATTAGGAGAATCTACAGTACCTTTATCTCCTCCCTGAGCAACGACTGAAGATTGTCCATTCAGATAAAAAGTATAACTGCTGCTATTAACTACAACAGACACGAATGACCACTCATTAAGTGGAGGCTGTAAATTACTTTCAAAATCCCAACCTCCTGCCCAGCCATTTCCAAAAAAAGTCAAATTCCCGTTAGCTGATATACCTAATGCCCAGGTATTATCATTATCGTAAACTTCTCCGAAGCAAAGAATACCTTGTTTTTCATTGTTTTTTTTCAGATAGATCCATGCAGAAACAGAACCTGGTGTTTGCGCTGTGGTAATAAAAGATGTAACATTGCCACTTTTAATATAATCATCAACCCCATCAAAAGCTAAACCTTTTCCATATTCTCCATTAGTTATATTGCTTTCTCCAAAATTAGTTCCATTAAATGCTCCAAAATTGCTGTAACTCGAGTTGTCATAAATTCCTGTCGCATTATGATAATCCATCGCCCACCATCCAATCAATGTTCTGTTCCAATCAATGAATGCAGTCAAATTATTTGGAGTTTCAAAGTCATTTACACTTACATTAACATAAACATAATCATTAGTTGTGACATTTCCATCTGGGGGAGTTGGATCAACAAATTCAATTGTTGGCGAGGTTGCACCGATATTAAATGTTCGATTATCTGTTATGTTTGTCAAGCCACTTGTATCATTACACCAAACAGCCCATTTGTGATTATTTCCAGAAGGAATTCCTGTAACAGTTATGTTCAGCCAAGTATTATTTATATAACTGGAATTAGAATAATTAGCTTGCCAAGTTCCTGACCAGTTACTCCATAGTTCAATTGTTGAGACAGCAGTATTGTCAGAACATTTCAAATCAAACACAACTGTCCCATTTGTATCATTATAATTGTCTATTGGAGCTGTTCCTTGTGTTGCAAGCGGGTTTGTTGTGTCACTTTCAAGAACAGTATAATCTCTGTCTATAGACATGTTAAAATTATGAGTTGTTCCATTTCCATATGCACTCCAATTATAAACATATGTTCCATTTGTTAATCCGACAACAGTTACATTATAAAAATTGCTTGGTGTACTTGTTGTCACATTTGCTGCTCTAATAGAACCTCCAACAGCTGTCCAAGATTCGCTTCCACTTAAATCCCATTTTATGTCATAATCGCCGGCGCTAATGTTCTTATCTTGTGTATAAGCCCCTAAGTCACCAAAATTATCTTGATAATAAACCTCGCCAAAACTTGTATCATTCCTTGAAATGGTTGATGCTCCTGAATGAGATACAATGCCTATTAACATTGAATTAATTGTCGGACTGACAATGCCGGTAACTGGAAATTCAGAAGAACCTGTAGATGAGTTTGTTGACTCAAATGGGTCAGTAGTATTTGCACCAGAATATTCTGCGAGTGCCATTGTAAGATACGCCTCGGATGCAGGCGTCCAGGTAACTGAAATATCGCCGTTTGCAGTTACTGTTGTCCAGAATATCGCGGCTGCAGCATAGCCGCCTGCGCCAGCTTGAAATTTTGCTGAATGAAAAGTTCCTACATTTGTACCGCTAAATTCTGATACATTGATATCTGCTGAGCCATATCTAGCTAGTGTAATTACAACTAAATTTCCGGCAGTAGCACTTGAAAGAGTAACTGTTAATGGATCGCTGTTAGAAGTATGGTGGCTCCCATTTTGATTTACCCGAGTTATAGTCCCAGGTTCAGTAGAATTTAAATTACTTGCAGTATAATTGCTGCCATTAATAGATAACCATACTGTTCCATTTGTGTTTTCAACAGTCACGTTGAAAAGAGCAGTGCCCCCAGAAGTTATGCTTCCATTATTATCACCATAATCGCTGAAAATAGGATAAACTGAATCTGATGGTGTCAAAGTCAGAACAACTTTTCCTAGATTTCCATCAATTGCATTGTTAGTTAAATTAACTTGTGTTGTAGCAGTAGTATAAGTTGCTTTGCTTGCATTGAATGTATAATTTGTGTCAAAGTATTGTGCTGTTGCATTTTGCCAATATTCTCGCAAGGTTAACCTCTGAATATATCCTGATGAGTTTGTTAAACTCCAGTTAGCAAGATTAGCATTTATGTCTGTTGATGTTACATTTGCGCTTTCAACTGCATTTCCTCCAGAATCATTTACATATGCATCAGCATACCAGAAAACATTTATTGAACCTGTTGAAGTTATATTTGTATCTGACTTGTTGAAAGTGCAGTTCGTGAAATTGTTGATGCCAGAACCATCAGAATAAATATCTGGAGTTCCAGCATAAGAAGCGTTGATGATAGTGTCTTTAATCAAAGTTCCAGTCGAAGTTCCTGTGAAATAAAATCCATAAGCACCATTTCCCGAAGTAACGATTATGTTTCCTATTAAAGTTGAGTTTGATGAAGAATCAGAGTAGAAACCGTAACCATTACTGTTAATCGTCGTAAGGTTGTTTGAAGTGAATGTATTGTTTGAGCTTGAATAATAAAGGGCAATCGAAGGCGCATCGTTATCAGAATCTGTATTGTTTAAGTTATTTCTTGTGATGATGTTGTTTGAACTTCCTGAAAGCTTAATTGCCTCACTTCCCGAATACCCCGTGCATAAGATATTATTATTTGTTATGTTATTATTGTTTGAACTTGAAGAAAGATAAATCCCCATAGCATAAGCGGGAGTTGTAATATTGTTGTTCGTTATATTGTTGTTTGAACTTGAAGAAAGATAAATTCCATTATTTTGTGAATATGGGTCTGTGATTGTATTATTAAAAATTGTTCCGTTGCTTGACCCCTTAAAATAAATCGAGTATATATCGCCACCAGGGTTTGCTTGCGGATTTATAACACAATTCTTCACAGTCGTGTTCGTGGAGTTCGTGTAAATCCCATAACCAACCGCGCTTGAAGAATAATTAATTGTAAAACCATTGCAGTCTATCGCAACGTTCTCCGCAGTGATATTATAGCAAGTTCCCTCGCTTGAAACATTCTGGATTAAAGTGATTGTTGTGTCTGGAGTTGAAAGCAAACCACATGAAGTTGGGGAACCAACTTGGATGTTGAATGTTCGATTATCAGTTATGTTTGTCAATCCAACTGTATCATTACACCAAACCGCCCACTTATGATTTCCACCTTGAGGAATTCCAGTCACTGTTATGTTAAGCCATGTATCATTCTCATAGCTCGGGTTTGTATAATTTGCTTCCCATGTTCCTGACCAATTACCCCATAGCTGTATTGTATCAACAGCGACATTATCAGAGCATTTTAAATCAAATTGAATTGAGCCGTCTGTATCATTATAATTATCTACAGGATTTGTTCCAAAACTTGCTACTGGATTTGTCCCATCTGCTACTGTTACAGTCACATTTAATGTAGGCCATGGATCTTCATATCCTAAATTATTGACAGTATCATTTGCATAAGTTGTGTTTATTGTCAATGTTCCGGCTGTTGAACCGACATCTATGTCAATTCCGTAGATATCATCTCCTAAACTGCCAGAACAAGAACTAACATCATCATCCATTGTTATGTTTATGTCTGTTGCATTAGGAAAAGTTATGTAAGCCCAAACTTTGTCGACTCCAACACCTGCATCTGTTGCAGTTGCATCAACACAAATTAGCTCATTTGTATTGAGTGATGTGTCATTAACTTGTGTGCTTGAAACACTTGGAGCAGTTGTGTCAATCCAGACAACATAAGAATTGTTTAAAGCAGTATTTCCCAAAGTATCATTCGCATAAACCTCTATTGTCTGATTTCCGTCGCTAGAATCTGCTAGATTATAGGTTGTGTTGCACCATCCATCTGAAACAGCAACACTTACATTTCCTGTGCTTGATGTTGCAACATTAATAGTACAATAACTCGCTCCAACACCTGCATCTGTTACAGAAACATTTAATGTCAAACTTTCTGTATTTTTCTTTTGAGTTGCATTCGTGTAAACGGGAAGAGTTATTGTTGGAGCACTTACATCTACTGTTATTGTCCTGTTTGCTGCAGAAAATGCAGCATTTCCAAAAGTATCATTGCATCTCACTCCCCAGAGAAAAGTTCCTGCAGTCAGACTTCCAATTGAAACATTATACCATGTGTCATTTGTCGGATTTGCTTCTGTTGAAAGCGCATGCCATGCTCCTGTGTCATTTGCCCAAATCTGCAAAGCACTCACAGCAACATTATCAGAGCATTTTGCGTCGAAGATAACTGTCTGGCTTGATGAATTATAATAGTCTATTGGAGCTGTTCCTTGTGTTGCTGTGGGCGCAGTTGAATCTACTGTGATTGTCCTATTTGTATCTGTGAAATCTGGATTATTTGAAGTGTCATTGCACCATGCTGCCCATCTCCAAGTTCCGTCTGGAATTCCTACAACACTTATATTCCAGACTGTGTTGTTAGATGGAGAAGAATTTGTTTGATTTGCTATCCATGAGCCAGACCAATTGCTGTATAACATTAATTGACTTACAGCAATATTATCTGCGCATTTTAAATCAAATGTTATAGAGCCGTCTGTATCATTATAATTGTCAACAGGAGCTGTTCCAAAATCAGCAACAGGATTTGTTATGTCGGGAATAGAATATGAAAAACTTCTGTTTGTATCACTCCAGTCTGAAAGATTTGTAGTATCATTGCAATAAGCAGCCCAGATAAAATTTCCCTCGGGAATTCCATCTACTGTGACATTCCAATAAGTATTATTGGATGGAGAAGAATTTGTTTGATTTACTTGCCAAACTCCTGTTGTGTTTGTCCATAATTGAAGTTGAGAAACACCAATATTATCTGCGCATTTTAAATCAAATGTTATAGAGCCGTCTGTATCATTATAATTGTCAACAGGAGCTGTTCCAAAATCAGCAACAGGATTTGTTACATCAACTGTTATTGTTTTATTTGTAGACCATGCTGCTGTTCCTGTGCTGTCATTGCATCTTGCTCCCCAGAGAAAAGTTCCTGCAGTCAGACTTCCAATTGAAACATTATACCATGTGTCATTTGTCGGATTTGCTTCTGTTGAAAGCGCATGCCATGCTCCTGTGTCATTTGCCCAAATCTGCAATGATACTGCTTGCAAATTGTCTGCACATTTTGCATCAAATACAACTGTTTGAGATGATGAGTTGTAATTATTAACCGGATTAACTCCTTGTGTTGCAACTGGAGTAGTTACATCAACTGTTAAAGTTCTGTTTGCATCGCTCCAGTCTGAATTATTTAAGGTATCATTACAATAAGCAGCCCACAGCCAGATTCCTTCTGGAATTCCTACAACACTTATATTCCAGACTGTGTTGTTAGATGGAGAAGAATTTGTTTGATTTGCTATCCATGAGCCAGACCAATTGCTGTATAACATTAATTGACTTACAGCAATATTATCTGCACATTTTAAATCAAAAACAACTGTTTGGCTTGATGAATTGTAATTATCAATTGGATTTGTTTCTTGTGCTGCAACAGGAGCTGTTTTATCAACTGTAAGTGTTCTGTTTGCATCGCTCCAGTCTGAAAGATTTACAGAATCGTTACAGTAAGCAGCCCATCTCCAAGTTCCGTCTGGAATTCCAACAACAGAAACATTCCAGACTGTATTGTTAGATGGAGATGAATTTGTTTGATTTGCTATCCATGAGCCAGACCAGTTGCTGTATAAATATAATTGACTTACACCAGCATTGTCTGAACATTTTAAATCAAATGTTATTGAGCCATCGCTGTCATTATAATTATCAATTGGATTTGTACCAAAGTCAGCTGTGGGTGCTGTTGTATCTATTGTTAAAGTTCTATTTGTGTCTGTAAAATCTGTATTTGTTGCATGATCTATACATTTTATAGCCCATACATAATTTCCATCGCTCCAACTAGAAATCGATACATTATAAAAAGTATTATTTGTTGGAGAGCCCTGTCCTCCTGTGGCTGCCCAGTTTCCTGTTTTATTTGTCCAGATTTGCAAATTTTGTAATCCTATGTTATCTGCACATTTTGCATCAAATACAACTGTGCTTGAATTTTTAGTTGAACCATCTTCTGGATTTATTCCAAATGATGCTACAGGATTTGTCAGATCTACATAGAAAGTTCTTATTGGAACTGTTGAAGCCATATTTCCTGCGGTGTCATTGCAATAAAATGTTACTATGTGTGTTCTTTCTGTCATTGAAGAATTTAAATTATTCCAATTGCCAGATGAATTGGTCATGGTGACATTTGCTGCCGAATCTAAAGAATAACCACACCACGAACCATCTTCATTTAATGTTACATTAAACCAAACTGAAGTTGTGTTATAGTAATAATTTGTCGTAGGAGAAACAATTGTTATTGTTGGAGCTGTTAAATCAACTGTTAAAGTTCTGTTTGCATCGCTCCAGTCTGAAAGATTTACAGAATCATTGCAATACACGGCCCATCTCCAGATTCCTTCTGGAATTCCAACAACAGAAATATTCCAGTATGTGTTGTTTGTTGGAGATGTGTTTGTTTGATTTGCTACCCATGAGCCAGACCAGTTGCTGTATAACATTAATTGACTTACGGCAATATCATCTGCACATTTTAAATCAAATACAACTGTTTGAGATGATGAGTTGTAATTATCAATTGGATTTGTACCAAAGTCAGCTGTGGGAGCACTTATGTCTACTGTGATTGTTCGATTTGCTGCAGAGAATGCAGCATTTCCAACAGTGTCATTACACCTTACTCCCCATAGGAATTTTCCTGCAGTCAAGCTTCCAACTGAAACATTATACCAAGTATCGTTTGTTGGATTTGCTTCTGTTGAAAGCGCATGCCAAGCTCCTGTATCATTTGCCCAAATCTGTAATGCTGACACTGCAATGTTGTCAGAGCATTTTGCATCAAAAACAACTGTCTGGCTTGATGAGTTATAATAATCAATTGGAGCTGTTCCTTGAGTTGCTGTGGGAGCAACAGCATCAACAATTGCTTCAGCATATTTCGTATAAACAAAATTAGTAGTTGAGCTAGCATTAGTAATTCGAAAACAATATGCACCTGAATTAACATTTGGCTTAATAGAAAATTCCATTTCTAAATAATCTTCAGAAGTTAAATTTATTGCAGCAAGTGTAGAAGAAGTATCTTTCACAGCGGCATTTGGTGTTTTAAAAGTTGGGTTTGCATTACTTACGCCGCCAGTTGCAA
>Ga0315277_10000228_pt1 | contig 95249 bp, 75 predicted proteins | sample YL17G05_15_MG_FD_203695 | JGI IMG/M metagenome (GOLD analysis project Ga0315277, IMG submission 203695) | Sediment microbial communities from Yellowstone Lake, YNP, Wyoming, USA - YL17G05_15 | ecosystem: Environmental > Aquatic > Freshwater > Lake > Sediment | place: USA: Wyoming | collected...
AGCAGGATGGCCAGCACGTCTATTATCTCAAGCCCGATCGCAAGACGCTTATCCGCGTCACCGAAGACCTTACCCAGCCGAACGGCATAATCGGCACGCCAGACGGAAAATTGCTTTATGTTGCCGACATCGGTGCGAGAAAAACATACGTCTATAACATCAATGATGACGGCTCACTCTCAGGAAAGAAACTTTTCTGTTCGATGGGCTCTGATGGTATGACAATCGACAACGAGAGCAACGTGTATCTGACCGGCACTCGTCTCGGCGAAGGCAAAAACGAGGCCACAGAAGGGAAAGAGACGCCGAGCCGTAGCCGGAAAGGCGTTACCGTTTTCAATTCCGCCGGCGGAAGATTCGACCACATCGACATTAACGAACCCTGGACGGCAAACGTGTGCTTCGGCGGCAAAGAACAGGATACCCTTTTTATCACCGCCTCCAAATCGCTTTATTCAGTCAAAATGCGCACAAGAGGCGTTACGTGGCAATCACCCCGGACAAAATCGCTGATGGCGCCCGGGGCGAAGGTTGAGAAACTGGCCGATGGTTTCGGCTTTACCGAAGGCCCGGCAGCAGACGCCGAAGGAAATATCTATTTCAGCGATATTCCCAATAATAAAATCCTTAAATGGTCGGTTGACGGCAAATTATCAACCTGGCGCGAAAATTCGGGCGGGGCAAACGGGCTTTACTTTGACGAGAAGGGAAATCTGCTCATCTGCGAGGGAAACAATCGGCGGGTCACCCGCATAGATATGAAAGGCAACGTCACCATTTTGGCGGATAACTATAAGGGCAAAAAACTTAACAGCCCCAACGACCTCTGGCGTCATCCCAAAGGGGGCATCTTTTTTACAGACCCATACTACGGCCAGAATAGAGGCGAGCTTGAGCTGCCCGGCGAATACGTCTTTTACCTGCCGCCCGACAGCAACCAGCCGATTCTTGTCGTTGACGATATGGTCCGACCCAACGGCGTAATCGGGACGGCAGACGGCAAGACGCTATACGTCGCCGACCAGGCAGGTGAAAAGACCTGGGTTTACAAAATCAGTAATGATGGGACGTTGTCCGATAAGAAACTCTTTGCACCGATGGGTTCAGACGGCCTGACGCTTGATGCCGATGGCAACGTGTACCTGACGGGTAAGGGCGTCACAATTTTTAATTCGGCCGGCGAAAAAATCGACCACATTGATATTGAAAAGGGCTGGACTGCAAACGTCACCTTCGGCGGGAAAGATAAACAGACGCTTTTTATCACTGCCGAAGATTCGCTCTTTTCCGTCAAAATGACCGTCAAAGGCCAGTAACGCAAACCGGGAATATAAAAATGAAACGCAACGGTATCAACCGGCGAGACATCCTGAGACAATTCGGCATCGGTGCAATGACTGCGGCGATTGCAGGCAATACCTTTCTTGCCGGCTGCGCAGCCGAGAGCATAAAACAGGCGGCAACAGTCAATAAGCCGAATGGGAAAAGAAAGCTCTACGAAAGAGTCACAAAGCCCAGCCGGGTCGCACTTGTCAAAGGCAACGACCGCCGAGAAATCGTCTATCAATCGCTAAAAATGATTGAGAATGAAATTGTCCCCTCAATCGGCAACAAAAAGATTCTCATCAAGCCCAATATGGTGACCACCGGCAATCCCCTCTGTGCCACTCATCCCGACGCAGTCCGTGCGGTCCTGGACTTCCTGAAACCACACTACAAAAAGCAAATCATCATCGGTGAATCAACGGCCTTTCGAGGCACCACCTTTGACGGCTTCAAGGAGTACGGCTACCTGCCTCTTGAAAAGGAATATGACGTCAAGCTCATTGACCTCAATCAGCAGCCCCGGCATTATGGCTATGTCATTGCCGAGGGCAATCGCCCGCAGCGGATTCGCTTTATCTCAACTTTCTTTGACCCTGATGTCTTCATCATTTCCGTTGCCAGAATGAAAACGCACGACCGGGTGGTGGTAACGCTGTCGCTGAAAAATATCCTCTTGGGCTGTCCCGTCAGCGACGGCGAAAACAACGACAAATTCCTTATGCATACAGGCCGGATTGCAATCGATACCATTTTGCACTTTAATATGTTCCACCTCGCCCAGCAGATTTACCCCGACCTTTCGGTAATAGACGGCTTCGAGGGGATGGAGGGCGACGGCCCCATAAGAGGAACACCGTTTGATTCCCGCGTGGCTCTTGCCGGCACGGACCCGCTCGCGGCAGATACGCTCGCTACGAAAATAATGGGCTTCGACCCGAAACGCATTCTGTACCTGTCTGCGATGAACGAAGTAGGATTAGGCCAGGGCGATATCGACAAGATAAACGTCCTCGGCACACCACTCGACCAGTGCCTCTATCACTTTAAGCCGAACCACCTTATGGCGGAACTTTATAACCTGTGAATTGAAAACCGCACGCACTTATGACCAAATCCAGGTGCGAGATTCGGGTAGGGACATCCGGCTGGTTTTATGACCACTGGCGGGGACGCTTTTATCCCGAAAACCTGCCTAAAAGCGATTGGCTCAGCTATTATGCGAGGCATTTCGACACTGTCGAAATCAACAATACCTTCTATCAACTGCCGAAAGAACAAACATTTCAAAAATGGTACACTCTTGCCCCCAGGGGCTTCCTTTACACAGTAAAAGCAAACCGCTACATCACACACATCAAGAAGCTCAAAGACACAAAAGATGAACTCTCCCGATTCTTCGAGAGAGTCGAAATTCTAAAAGACCGACTTGGCCCAATCCTTTTCCAACTGCCGCCTTCACTGCGCAAAAACCTCGACCTGCTCGGCTCATTTCTGCAATTGCTGCCAAAAAACCGATTAGCCGTCTTTGAGTTCCGAAATGAGACCTGGTATACCGAAGATACCTATAGGATTCTTGAAGAGAGCGGCGCCGGCTTTTGCATCCACGATTTGGGGGGAGAGGAAACACCGCGCATAATTACGGCAGGAGTCATTTATATCCGCTTTCACGGCACAACCGGCAGATATGCAGGCAACTACAGCAAACCAGCGCTTGCCAAATGGGCAAAGTGGATTAAAGAAAATCAGAAAAGCGTTAGTGCAGTTTACGCCTACTTCAACAATGACGCCCTCGCCCACGCCATCACAAACGCAAGAACTCTAAAATCACTGGTTCAATAAAAAGGGAAAGGGCAGCAGCGATGATATTCGGCTGAACTCAGTTGAGCCGCTGTTCTTCCCTCAATCCTGCAATAACCGGCACACGATTGTCATTTGTCCGGGATTTTCACACGGGCTTGGCACTTCGGACATTTGCCTGTCTTGCCGGCGAATTTTTTCGGCATCTTGAGATGCTTGCCGCAAATACAGGCAAAACGAATAAATTCTTCTGTGGGTATTAGAGGTGCTAATGGCAAAGTTTTAAGTTCGGGAGGATTTGCCGCTTCTGGTTTCGGCTGTTCTTCGAACTCTTGTTGGAACATGCCAAGATATCCCTCATACTGAGGTTTAAATGTATCTTTTGGGGGATTGATGTAGTCATCTATTATCTGCAGAAGTGATTTTTCATAACGTTCCATTGTCACCATCTTGAATTTCAGCATTAAGACTGCGATACAGAAGCCCCCTACGAAACCGCCGAGGTGTGCGAAATATGCCACTCGTCCGCCGCCTTTCATCATTCCCCATATATCGAACGCCAGCCAGAACAAAATCATCCAGTAACTGCTCATGGAGAGTTCTTTACAATAAGGTCTAATCAGGAGCGGAAAGAAAAATATAAGATAGCAGGTTATTTCGTTTTGAGGAAAGAACACCAAAAACATACCCACGACGCCGTTTATTGCACCGCTGGCGCCGATACCGCCTTCGCCTGAGAATACCAGTTGGGAAATTCCGGCAATGAGTCCCAGACCCAGGTAAATGGGAAGATAACGAAGATTGCCTATTTTAGCGCAAACGGCGTTGCCGAATATCCACAGGAAAAGCATATTGCCCACAAGGTGTAGAATGCCTCCGTGCAGCCAGATGTGCCCGAGGAATCCTTTTATGTCCCATCCGTTTAAAATGAAAGGTCTTACTTTTCCCCAGACAAAATACTCCTCGAGTATTGCTCGTTTTATGAAATACTCTTTGATATCAGCGGATTTAACTTGGGGAATAATTTCATTAATTACGTCTTGTTTTTTTTCGACCGCCTGTTCAATCTCTTTAAGTCGTTTCTCTTCAACCCCGAATTCTTTGGCCACATCTTCGACCGAGCGGTCTTCGTACTCTCTCATCTTGTCCGAAAGCAGGGCTTTTCGTTCATTTACACTTATCGTCTGAAAGACAAAGGCCGTAATTGCCCCTATGATTATTAACCAGTTGATAAAAGGCCAACGCTCCTCCGGCACATCAACTCGCCATGGTATTATCAAAGCACTGCCTCCCTAACAATCACTTGTCGGAATGTATCTCATTCTTTTCTCCTCGTCGCCAATTGCCCCCAGACAAAGGCAATTCTGATTATACCCTTTTGCCGGTGACAGTCAAAGAAAAAGGATAGAAGAAAGCCAACGGTCGAACTGTTTAAGCAAAAACGTTTACCCCGTGAGATAAAACGTCGAAGACGGCAGACGATGCCACCGATTTGTTATCTCACGGGGTGAAGGCCTTTTTTGAGTGTGTATTGGCGGACTTGTTCGATTTCGTCGGGGGTGGGTATTCGATTTATACTGTTGTGCGATGATGCTTTGTAGCAGGGGCGATACTGGTCCATAATGTTAATCGCGGTTGACCGGCTGACCTGTTCGGCTAAAAAATCAATAATTTTGAAACTTCCGGCCAGTCCATTGGGCAAAACAAGATGCCTGACTAAAAGGCCGCGTTTGGCCAGGCCATTTTCATTGAGCTGCAAATCGCCAACCTGGCGGTGCATTTCCTTGACGGCGGCAAAATTCACCTTAGGATAATCCGACGCACCCGAAAGTTCTTTGGCGGCTGTGTCGTCCGAGTATTTCATATCGGGCATATAGATGTCCATATACCCATCAAGTAATTTTAGCGTCTCGACAGAGTCATATCCACCACTGTTATAGACAGTAGGCAAATTCAATCCCTTCTTTCGAGCTATATCGATGCCGGCCGCGATGGCCGGGGCGACGTGTGTGGGAGTGACAAAGTTTATGTTGATGCAGCCATAGTTCTGCAAATCGAGCATAAATCCTGCAAGTTCCTCAATCGTCACCTCTTGGCCGTGTCGCAAATGACTGATGTCGTAGTTCTGACAAAAGACACAGCCGAGGTTGCAGCCGGCGAAGAATATCGTTCCTGAGCCGCCTTGGCCTACCAAGACAGTTTCTTCGCCGAAGTGCGGGCCAATGGAGCTGACGATGGGCATATCGGGTATCCCGCAGAAGCCAATCTTTCCTCCACTGCGATTGACGCGGCAGTTGCGAGGGCACAGGACGCAGGGGTTCATCATTTGCCACAGTTGCTGAACTGTCCGGCTATACGCATCAAGATTGATTTGCCTCTTACCCATAACCATTTTTCAAATTGTCTGACATATTCTCAATCGACACGCCGCCAAAATCAACTATCCTCTGCAAGGGTGCGATTCACATTTGTAGGTTTTGTCAACCATAGCAGGACCCATTTGCCTTACAGAAAACGACGTCATAACGGCGGGTTCTGCGCTCGGGTGGTGGCCAAGCTCGAAAATTGGGTTTGAATTGGGTTTGTTTTTCGGGCTGGCGAAGAGGGCAATTTTCTTCGTAAGTCATTTTTAGACAGGGGATTAAGTTCATTTTTTATTTTCCCAAAATTGGGTTTGTTTTGCAAAATCATGGCTCGTGACCAGTGGCCCGTGAACCGTGTCTCGGGACGCGGTAGCGGAAGCAGGTGCTGGGTCTGCGCTCGGGTGGATGCCAAGCTCGAAAATTGGGTTTGAATTGGGTTTGTTTTTCGGGTTGTCGGGGAGGACTATTATTTCATAAGTCCTTATAATATAGGAGATTAGGATTGTTTTGAATTTTGGAAAATTGGCTTTGTTTTGCAAAATCATACGTTTTGCCCCGCACCTATTTCTTAGGGTTACGCATTGGGTTGCAGGAGCGGTGTGTGAATTGATGGAGGTGGATATTCGGTCGATGGACAAGTGGAAGTAGGTGCGGGGTCTGCGCTCGGCTGGGGGCCGAGCTTGAAAATTGGGTTTGTTTTGTAAAATTACACTCTGCCCGTGAGAGGGATTTGGGCAAAATAGGCAAACTGGGCAAAAGCCAAGTGTACGAGGCACACGCTCACAAGAGCACAAATCAAAGGATAATAAACGGCTAAGAACGGCCATTGTGCGGTTCTCTGAGTTTGGCATAAAGTATTCACTTTCTCATTGTTAGGTGAATATTATACCATAAGAAATGTTTTGTGTCAAATGAAATTTTGGTTTAGCCGCGAAAAGGCGCAAAAAATCAACCACGGATTGGCACGGATTTTCACGGATTTTGTCAGCCGGCGAGGCGTACACGCAGCGGTCATTTCTCGATACAAGTATCTGCGAATACCCGCTTCTCGTCCGCCGGGCGAAAAAAACGCCCACCGCCAAAGGCGGATTTCCGGCTGAAAAGACACTACCTGTCAATGACACCTAACGCAATTCGGCAGAGAGTTTTAAGACATGAATTTTTTAAGCCCCTATTTTTCCTCGGTATGCGGTGACGTAGTCCTTTTGATTTAATCAAAAGGACTATGGACATCTTAAGGTTGAGAGAAATAAATATCGGTTTTGGTCAGACGAGAAGGGCGAGATTTTGGCGAACGGATTATATTCATTTATGATTTATAATTTATGAATTATGATTTGTGAATTATGAATTTAACCAACCTTCGGCGTTGCTCACTTCGACTTAAACAATTCCGGAGCGAGGCGCTTCAGTCGAGCGATGACTTCATCATGACTATACCCCATTTGGATAAGCAGGGCGGAATAATTGTTTATAGCGTCTTCCAAATGCGGATGCGGATGGCCGGTTTGGCGGGTGAACTGGAGAAAAATCAGCAAATGCCGTTTCATAAGCGGCTCGGCATCAATCAAGCGATTCGTTGCCTGATACAACAACGCCAGATTGTTTAAATCTCTGGCCACGTCCGGATGGTCTTTGCCGAAACTGGCTTCATCAATCGCCAAGGCCCGTTTGAGCAGCGGCTCGGCCTCCGCCAAACGATTCGTATCTTGATACAACTGCGCCAGGTTGTTTAAATCTCTGGCCACGTTCGGATGGTCTTTGCCGAGACATGCCTCATCAATCGCCAGCGCCCGTTTCATAAGCGGCTCGGCCTCGGTCAGACGATTCGTATCTTGATACAACTGCGCCAGGTTGTTTAAATCTCTGGCCACGTTCGGATGGTCTTTGCCGAGACATGTCTCATCTATCGCCAGCGCCCGTTTCATAAGCGGCTCGGCCTGGTCCAGCCGATTCGTCGCCTGATACAACAGCGCCAGGTTGTTTAATTGTATCGCTACATGTGGATGATTTTTACCTTTCGATTTTTCTTCTATTTCCAAGCCCCGTTTCATAAGCGGCTCGGCCTCGGAAAGCCGATTCGTCGCCTGATACAACAGCGCCAGGTTGTTTAATCGGATGGCCACGTTCGGATGGTCTTTGCCGAGGCCGGCTTCATCAATCGCCAGCGCCCGTTTCATAAGCGGCTCGGCCTCGGAAAGCCGATTCGTCGCCTTATACAACGCCGCCAGGTTGTTTAATCGGATGGCCACTTTCGGATGGTCTTTGCCAAAACTGGCTTCATCAATCGCCAGCGCCCGTTTCATCAGCGGCTCGGCCTCGGAAAACCAATTCGTCGCCTGATACAACGCCGCCAGGTTGTTTAATCTGGTGGCCACGTTCGGATGGTCTTTGCCTAAACTGGCTTCATCAATCGCCAGCGCCCGTTTGTACAGCGGCTCGGCCTCTTTATAATTGGCAACGGTATGATATAGTAAAGCCAGGTTATTCATGTACACAGATTGTATGGTTTGCTGATTCTGTGGCAAAATATCCAAGGCCTCTTTGTAGAGGTCGATTGCTTTTTTGTAGTCCAGATTTGTTTTGGCAAGGTCGGCCCGGCTTGCCAGTGATTGGCTCATTGAGAGTTTACGGTTGTCTAATCTTTCCTGTTGGGATTTTATGGCCTTTCGGTCGATGGCCACCGCCTTCTGCAGGAGCTGATCGGCCTTGTCATAATCGCCAAGCTCTATCATCCGGCGGGCTTTATCCCTGAGCTTATCAACCGCTGGGTCGCTGGATTGAATAGTCTTCGATTTTTCCAGTAGCTCCTGATGTCGTTTGGTTATCTCCTGGAGTTTCTCCGGCCACTGCCACTGAGGAATATCCTTTGTTTTGAGGATATTCAAGAAGATGTTTTCAATAGCTCGTTTTGTTTCATCGGTGATACCGGGGTCAAACCGCCGCACCATCTCGCTGATCCCATCAAGCGTTCTCTGATTCTTTTCGATGCCTGTCTTAATCTCTTCCGTATCCTTACGAATAGCAATTAATCTATTCCGTGTTTCTTCGTATTGGTCCTGCGTAAGTTTTGTCAGCGCATCTAATTTATCCGCTGACAGTCGAGCCAGGCTGGATACAAGCGCCTTGACCTGTTCGGTTCCGGCGGCGGCGACTGCGGCATTGGTGGTCGATAGTTCCGCCTGAGCCAGGAGTTCATCGAACTTGTCCGGAGAAGCCTTGCCTAAAGCATCTCGCTTGTCTTCGGGTAACGAAGCTATCTCGGCGATAAATGTAGCGGGGATTTTAACCCATGCCGAGGCTTGCGCCCCCGCCAGCAGGGCCTTCAATGCAGCTTTCAGTATATCTTTACGTTTTGCCATAATGTGTATATCTGAATGCATCGGCGAGGTCTTTGGTTGTGGAGCTGACGAATATCTTCAAGGGCGTGGTCCTTCCTCAAGGGGTAATGACAAGGATTTATGGGTGAGGAGGCGGTTAAGCCCTTTTTTGAGGGCGTAGCCGATGGCCCAGGATAAGGGGTCGAACGCCATTATTGCAAATACCTCTGGGTAACTTGGGAGTGGGACAAGGCCCACGGTATTGTTTATACATTGATTGTATTACAAGCAGGGCATATTGTCAAATAAGGATTCGCGCCACAGACGGGGTAGATGTTAGGTTATCAGTTAAATGTCTACAATTAAAATGGATTAGTGAAATGTTGGGGAAATCCGCCTGCGGCGGATAAAACCACACCTTCGGTGGGTAAACCCCGAGCTACAACTTCGTCTTCGACTACGCCGGGGCAGGCCAAGACGCAAAGACCTAATAGCACAAGAGCACAAGTGCATAAGGTAAAAGAAAAAAGAATGGCGGATTCCTTCGACTCCCGCGAGTGCAATTCTGCCGGTAAAACTTTTGCCAAGCCGATGTCCGGCAGGTATAATCCATCTCGCTGCACCCTGACAAACAAAGGGGATTTTTTATGGCGTCCGTTACCAAATCGTTGAATCTTACAAACAATCTATCACTATCCGCCCGGCTTATCGCCGCCTGTTCGCTCTTCCTGCTGACTTGTTTTTGGGCAAATGTCCTCGCCCAGCAGGATACGAACCAGCCCGGCTACCCGGAAGTTACCGAGGCCGATTCCTGGGTCTTCAATCCGCCCAAGGATAAGTTCACCGATGACTGCCCCATCGACCTGCGGAACCTGAATGAAAAGACCGCAGGCGAAACCGGCTTTATCCGCCTGTCGAAAGACGGGATGAGTTTTGAAAAAGGCGACGGCACGGCGATTCGTTTCTGGTCGGCTGTCGATGGCGCCTGGAGCAGCGATGCAAACAAAATGACAACGCATCTGCGGTGGCTTGCCAAACTCGGCGTCAATATGGTCCGCGTGCACTCGCAACTGTGCAACGATAAAGAAGGCGCAAAACTCACAGACGTTCGTGAAGACCAGATTAACGGCATCCTGCGATACGTCGCAGAAGCCAAAAAGCAGGGTATCTACGTTACTATTTCGCCCTACTGGGCGTTCACGCAGAAAATCCCCGCCAGTTGGCAAATCGAGGGCTACACGGGACAATCAGGCCCGGCAGGTTTGCTTTTTTTCGACCCCAATCTCCAGAACGCATACAAAACCTGGGTGCGAGAGCTTTACACACGCAAAAATCCCTATACCGGCATCGCCCTCAAAGACGACCCCGCAGTTGCGATAATCCAGGTTCAAAATGAAGATAGTTTGTTTTTCTGGACGTTCCAGGGCATCCGCGAGCCGCACCGCAGCCGATTAGGCAAACTCTTCGGTGACTGGCTCATTAAAAAATACGGCTCACTGAAAAAGGCAAAAGCTATATGGCAGGACGAATCCCACAAGGATGACAATCTTGATGCCGGCCAGGTCGGCCTGTATCAGACCTGGGATTTCACCGCCCAGGCCCCTAAGCCCGGTCCGGGAAAAGAACGGAGGTTGTCCGACCAGCTCACATTTATGGCGGAACTCCAGTATAATTTTTACAAGACAATAGCCGACTATTACCAAAAAGAGCTTGGCTGCAAGCAATTAGTCAACGCCACAAACTGGCGAACCGCCGACCCCGTTCTTCTCGAGGACGTCGAACGATGGACATATACCGCAACCGATGTCGCAGCAATCAACCGCTATACCGGCGGCGTCCACTCAGGCGAAATGAACGGCTGGCGGGTTGACCCGGGACACTTTTTCATCAGCCAGTCCTGCCTAAAACACCCCGAAGAATTTCCCGGCGCCCTCAAGCAAACCGTCGGGCAACCGATGATTATCACCGAAGCCGCCTGGGTACACCCGACTCTATACCAGAGTGAAGGCCCCTTTATGATGGCGGCGTATCACTCGCTTACCGGCGTCGATTCACTCTACTGGTTCGCATACGACGACGAGACCTGGACACTCGACCCCGTCTGGCCTTATTGGAACGTTGACGGCAAGACCTCGCTGAAGAAATGGTACGGCTCTTACCCGATGCAGGCCGGGATGTTCCCGGCAACGGCCATCGCCTATCGACTTGGCTACATTGCCTCCGCTGACGCCCCGGTCGTTTACGAAGAACGCGATATGCGCTCACTGTGGAATCGCCGTGTCCCCATCATTGCAGAAGCCGGAAAATTCGACCCCGTCCGCGACCAGGGCGACTTTGCGCCGCTCTCGCCGATAAAACAGGAGGTTGACCGTCTTGCATTTATGGTAGGCCCGGTCTATGTCAAGTTTGGCGGCAGCGAGCGCAACAGTAAAGTGGCGCCCTTTGCCAAATATATCAACCACAACAAAGGCACCGTGAAGAGTATAACCGGCGAAATAGAGCTTAACTATAAAATCGGCGTCTGCACCGTCAACGCACCTAAGTTTCAGGGAGTCACCGGCTTCTTAAAAGAAGCAGGCGGCAAATTCGATTTTAACGATGTCACCATCGAATCCCAAAACGATTATGCAACCATTGTTGCCGGCTCTATGGATGATAAATCCATCGCACAATCAGGCAAGGTTCTCGTTCAGGTTGGTACAGTTTGCCGACCGACCGGCTGGCTCGTCCGCGACGCCGAATCCAAATCGGACAGCCAAATCCTCAAGGGTAAGCGAATTGTCGATGCGGGAAAGTCGCCCTGGCGTGTCGCAAATACAAAAGCAACGGTGACAATAAAAAATCCGAAGCTTACCAAAGCTACGCTGCTAAACGAATCCGGCTATGCCGCAAAGCAACTGCCTGCCGAGCAAAAAGATGGTTCACTGCATTTTGCTCTGCCCGCAAATGCTATGTACGTCATTTTGCAGTAATTGACCGCCGGCTTTTATTTGCAGGGCAGGTTGACTGTCACTGTGGCGCCTTTGTCTGGCTGGCTTGCTAATGCGAGCGAGCCGGCGTTGATTTGGATAAGTCGCTGGGCGTGGGCGAGGCCCATACCGCGTTTTCTGCCTGCGGGTTTTGCCGAGAAGAACGGCTGGGCGGCCCTGGCGAGCGTCTCGGTGTCCATACCGCAGCCGGTGTCGGTGATTATGATATTGACCGAATTGCCGGCCTGTTTGGCGCTTACATTTATCGGCCCGGCGCCCGTTTTATATGACTCTACGGCATTGCTGAATATATTGGCAATGGCCGATACAATCTGTCCTGAATCGACAAATACATCCGCGAGGCCATCGGCGATTTCAATACGGACCTCGATGCGTTCGAGTTTTTGCTTTTGAGCGGCTAATTGTGCCGCCTCATCGAGTATCTGCCGAACGGCTGTGCGAGCAGGCCTCGGCTGGGGCGGATTTGCGTAGTTCATCAGGTCGTCGATAATGGCCGATAGCTCCCCTGCGTTCTGTCGAATCTGCTCGAGAATCCGTTTTTTCTCGGCATCGGTTTCCGTTTTGGCAAGCAGTTGCGCCCTGCCCGAAATCACGGCAAGGGGATTATTAAGCTCGTGAGCCGCTCCTGCCGCCATTTCGGCAAGGGCATCGAGTGACGGGGTCGGAGCCGGCGCAGCGCCGCCCGTCTGCACTTTAGGTGCGGGCGTCGTCAAAAGGTGCGCGAACCGCTCTGCAAACCACTGCTGCCTTCGGCAGGCAATCGCCATATTGAGCACCGCCGCTCCCAGCCCGGCGGCTCGACCCATACGCTCCGCAAACTGCCCGACTTGAGTCCCGGAACGCTGCTCAAAAACGACCACACCTATTGTCTCGCCGCCTGCCTGCAGCGGAGCAAGTTTGGTCCTGCTCGAATCAAAATCAACCTCCAGTTGCTCAAAAAGCCAGCCAATATGCTCATCTGCATCTATGATTTCAAACCGCTCCAAAATCGGCTCAGGAATGACAGGAGTATTTTCGGGGGCATTCAGAAAAACCTTTTGTGCCTTTGCGGAGCTATCCACGATGACCGCTTCGATGTTCTGCGCCGCGGGCGCAGGAGTCAGATACAAACAAACGGGGCCTGTCTGATATATTTTCTGCCAGCGTAATGCTATATCAACTGCAACATCAAGCGGCAAGGCAGCACTGTCTGTTTTCAGCAGCGGCTCTGCGGCCAAATCGAAATCACCGGCGGCGTTTTGCAGACGAGCGCTTTCATCCAGAAGTTTGGCGTTTTCCTGTGCCATCTGGACAACAGTTGTATGCAGGGTTTTACAATATACCGACTGGGGCCTATCCAAATCCAGGCCTATTACTTTGGCTCTCTGTTCAACGGTTTCCGGCAGAGAACGTCCGATTCGTTCGAGGTCGCCCGGGGTCAGCCCGAGCCGTTCAGCAAGGGGCTCGCAGGCGATGGGGACATCAAAACTGCCCGATTGCCCTATGGCTAAACGCCTTGCCATCGAATCGGCAAGTTCCACAATCTGGGCAATACGCGCCTGTGGCATACTCTGCGATATCAGTCCGGTGTTGCTGTGGTGCAGCCAAATCGCAAGAATGATGTCGCCCGGCAAGCCAATTTTTTGAGAGATGCGCTTGCCGAGGATTGTATGGTCAAGACCGAGGTATTCCTGTTCGATTACGGCAAAGCCGGCGTTTCGCGTTTTTGCTTCTTCGACGATTCGCTCAAAGCTCTTAGGCATCGCCTCATCGAGTGCAAATTTGCCGGCATCGTGCAGCAGGCCTGCCAAATATGCAACGTGGGGGTCGATTGCCGGCGATAGAATCTCGGCAATCTTAGCCGCACAACAACCGACAGCCAGGCAATGTTTTGTTAGGTCTTTGCGAAAAGAAACTTTTGGGGTATCTGCCTCAAGGTCGGCGTAAATTTTTGCTGATAGAATCCAGTCGCGTATTTCGCGCAGCGACAGCCCCTTTAAGACCAGCCCTGCCAAGTCCGCTTCGCCCGCTATTTTCAATCCCTGCCTGCGATAAAGCGAAAGTATCGATAGCGCAAGCGCAGCATCCGACTCGATAAGCTCAATCAGAGACGAAGGGGTCAGCGACAGGTCATTTAGCTGACGCAGGAATTGTGCCGCTGAGGACGGTAAAATCGAAAACGTATCTAATTGTATGACAGCAAGCTCTATCTTGCCTGCCGAAACATTCTCGGCGAATCTTTCCGCCATATCATCACCCTCTCATCACTCGTGTCTCGTCTCGTTACTCGTAATGCAGATTTTCCGTTGTTCTTGTAGTTTTATATTTGCTCAAATAGCAGAGCCGACTCGCAATGGCATCGAGGGCCGAGAAACCGAGTAACAAACGGCGCTATTTGACCCCTGCCCGACGTGTTTCAACCTGCAGGACATCGCATATCTTGTCAATAATTTCAGCAACGTCGAAGGGTTTTTTGACAAAGCCCTGTGCCCCGGATTTAAGGAGCTGGTCGATTTCATCCTGCTTTATCACGCCGCTTACGATTATAATTTTTATTTCCGCAAATTCCGGGTTCTTTCGTATCGTGTGGCAGACGACATTGCCGTTTACGTCGGGCAGCATATAGTCGAGCAGAATCACATCCGGTCGAAAACGCTGGGTTTGTATGCCTGCTTCGTAACCGCTTGCTGCAGCACGAATCTCGAATCTGCCGTCGCGTGAAAGAACGTCGTTGAGCAGCTCCACTATCTCGGCGTCGTCATCGACAATAAGCACCTTTTTCTTGCCCGACTCCAGGGTATCCAAAGGCAGGCCGTTGACCTTCATAAACTTGACTAAGCTTGTCCTCGGAATCCTGCGGAATCTTGAACCGGGAACGCGAAATCCCTCTAACCGACCGGAATCGAAGCACCTGATTATGGTCTGCTGGCTTACGCCGCAGATTTCCGCCGCTTCTCCGGTTGTGAACAATTCCTTCATATTGTATTCTCCTCTTCTCTCGCAATCATCCTTTCACATTAGGTCTCTCTAAATTACCTCATTAACCTAATTTAACTATCGGACTATGGGTTTGTCAAGGATAAAATTTCTACTTTGTCGTGCTGAGGGCAATATTTTACAGAAAAACACGATTTATTATCGGTTCTTGGCCAAGAAACCACCGCTTAATGAATTTTTCCAGCCAATTTCAGAGCTTATGCTGCTTATGACTTGGCTTTCTTTCTGTCACGTCGTGCCATTTATTATAGGACGCATTGCCTTTAACTCCTTCTTTAATACGCACAACGTACACAACATAAATTGAATGTCCTGCTAACCGGAAAATCAAAGTTGACCTGTCTGTTTCCAACCGGTATTCTGATAGCCAATTGAGGAACAAAAGAATTTAATTTTGTTTTTTGGAGGGCCGAATAAATGGGAAAATTCGCAGATAGTAGGATGCTGATGTCGGCATCGTGGCAGGTATTGAAAAAAGACAAGGAGCTGCTCGTCTTTCCACTGATTTCCAGCATTTGCGGGTTGGTTCTATTGGCGGTGTTCTTTGTCCCTGTTTATCAAAGCGGCTTTTTTACCTCGCCCGATGAGCGGACAGCGTCAAATCCTCCGACAATTTTCTATCTGGTTTTCTTCGCCTTTTACTTCTGCAGTTATTTTATCGTGGTGTTTTTCAACTCGGCTGTTATCGCCTGTGCGGTTATGCGAATGGAGGGCGGCGACCCGACAGTGAGTGACGGCTTTCGGGCCGCGTTTTCACGGCTTGGAACTATAGCCGCCTGGGCATTTGTCTCGGCCAGTGTCGGTCTGATTCTCAAGGCAATCGAAGACCGCTCAAAACTCGTGGGCAGAATAGTCGCCTGGCTTCTCGGTGTCGCCTGGACGGTTGCCAGCTTTTTGGTCATCCCCATTCTTGTCGTTGAAGGCAAAGGCCCAATAGATGCACTTCGAGAATCGACGGCTATGCTGCGAAAAACGTGGGGACAGCAATTGGTCGGCAAACTCGGCTTCGGCGCCATTTTTCTCATTGTCAGGATTCCCGCAATCGTTCTGATTGTGCTGGGATTTATGTCGGTCCACAGCGGGGGCCTCACAATCCTGTCCGTACTCTGTTTTGCCGCTGGAGTACTGTGGATTTTTGCGACTTCGGTTTACCAGTCGGCGCTTTCGAGCACCTTTCAGGCAGCCGTTTATATGTATGCCCGCGACGGGCAGGCGCCTGACGGTTTCGATGCCCAGCTCATAACCGATGTTATGACGCGAAGGTAAAACCACCGGCTTTCCAGAACCAGTTGACCGGAGCTATGAAGTAGATATGGACATCTACAATCTCGTCAGTTTCGCGGGGATTTTCATAATTCTGGGATTTGCCTGGCTGCTGTCGGCAGACAGGAAGAATATGAACTGGCGGGTAATCGGCTGGGGCGTTGCCCTGCAAATTCTGATTGCCCTGTTTGTTTTTGTTGTCCCCGTCGGCACAAAGCTTTTTCTGGTGGTCAATGACGTTGTCATAAAGGTCCTCAATTCCGCCTCGGCAGGAGCGAAGTTTGTCTTTGGTCGATTGGCCCTTTCGCCGGGCGAGACGGGCGAATCGGGTGAAGAGTCGCTCGGATTTATCCTGGCCTTTCAGGCATTCCCGACTATTATCTTTTTCTCCGCCCTTATCTCGATTTTGTACTATTTTAACATAATGCCGAAAGTAATTCGTGGCTTCGCTTACGTTTTCAGCAAACTGATGCGAATTTCCGGAGCCGAATCATTAGTCGCTGCAAGTGAGATTTTTGTCGGCATAGAATCCAACCTGGCCGTAAGACCTTATCTTGCCAAAATGACTCGCTCGGAGCTTTGCACGGTCCTTACCTGCGGTATGGCGACAGTCGCATCAAATGTCCTCGCGCTTTATGTCTTCAGCTTAAAGTCGGTTCTTCCTACAATCGCAGGGCATTTGGTCACGGCCTCGCTGCTTGCAGCGCCCGCGGCACTTGCGATATCGAAAATTATCATCCCCGAAGTCGATAAGCCCGTCACCCTCGGCCTGAACATCCAGCCGTTTTACGAAAAGGAAAAAAGCTTCTTTGAGGCGATAATCAACGGAGCAAATGCGGGCGTAAAAATGATTGTCGGGATTGTCGCCCTGCTTATCGCAGTGCTCGGCCTTGTTGCGCTGGTTGACGTGATTTTGACAGGTGCCGGCGGATGGATAAATTCGCTTTTCGGCCTCAACGTTGACTGGTCGCTTAAAGCGCTCTTGGGTTACATCTTTTATCCCTTCACACTGGTAATCGGCGTTCCGCCTGCCGATGCACGCATCGTAAGCAGAATCATCGGCGAGCGAGCGGTTGTCACCGAGGTTGTGGCCTACAGGGATTTGGCTTCTGCGTTGCAGCAGAATCTGTTGCAGCACCCGCGCTCGGCGGTAATCACGACATACGCGTTATGCGGCTTTGCACATCTTGCCTCAATGGCAATTTTTGTCGGCGGTATCTCCGCCCTTGCACCGGGTAAGACCGGCGACATCGCAAAGGTCGCCCTTCGCGCACTTATCGCGGCCACCCTGGCAGGCCTTATGACCGCCTGCGTCGCAGGCGCGCTCTTTACCGAACGCTCATTTCTTCCGGGGTATTAACGCCTGCAAAACAACCACCGTACAAACAAAAAGGTCTTCGCCGAAATCGCGAAGACCTCTTGCCCTCGATAAAACGAGAAAGCTGGAGAATTATGTCACGGCGTCAAGTGATACGGTGTCATCGTTTTTCTCCACATTAGTAAAGCCGTACAGCTCATTATAGATGTCTAAGAATTTCTGATAGGCCGAGCCGTTGCCATTCGGCGAAGACAATTCAGGCAGAATCGTCACGTCGTTCAGCCCGGCTATGAACTGCTCCATACCCGCATTGAACGCAGCGGTCAATTCGTCAACGAAGCCCGGCGACTGTGTCTGTTCTTCTTGCCCTATTTGTTCACTGATTACTTCTTCGGCAACGACCTCTTCGAGAATCTCATCAACTGCCGGGATGTTCTCATCGGTACCTTCGTTTACTGTGACTATCTGATTCGTTGCAGCAGTCAGTGAGGCAAGAAATGCGCTGAAGCCGCTGTTCAATTTGCCGGCAAGCGCGTCCTTTGACAATTGACCGGTCAGGAAGTTCTCCACCGACTGATTGACGGTCCGCTGAAACGTCCCCATCATTTCGTCGGCCTGCTCCTGCGTGATTTGGCCTGTGCCGACCAGTGTATCCATAGTCGGCTGAATGGATTCTGAAAGACCGCTTATATTCTCCTCTGCAACGGCGCGAAGCTCAGTTCCTTCAATCGCCGCAAGCTCATCGTGGAAATTAATTCGCAGCCGAACATCGGCCACGCCCTTGAAGTGCCCTTCCTGCAGCAGTCGAAGGACGCCTTTGACGCCTTCGCCTTCCTCAGCGGTTTCTATCGGCTGCTCAATTCCCTGTTCGTCCGATAACGACTCGGAAATTCTTGCCTTTGGCGATGGGTCCGCGTCTTCTACATGATGCCCTTTGTAATCCGGCTTCTCAAAACCAAGGCCCTGTGCTACTTGCGTATTTACCTGGTCAACCCGCATAATTATGCTCCCTACTGGATTTTTACGGTCTTTAGTGAAATTATCGGCGGTATAACCCAAAAACTTTATCGACCGGGCCGGTCATTTGATAAACAGAAACTTGCCAATGTTTGCCTGATTGGCTACGATTCATACTGTACGCAGGCACACCTCACAGGGCAAATATGGTATGAACGCAGATGAAATATATCAGATGATAAGGCGGCAGAAGTTTATCGCCATAGTGCGGGGCGTCGGCACTGACAAAATACTCGGCGTTGCAGAGGCGTTTCTGGCAGCGGGGATAAAAATGCTGGAAATAACCTGCAACACAACTGGCGCCTGCGAAATGATAGCACTGCTCTCGAAGGAAATGGCCGGCCAAATGACCATCGGCGCAGGAACGGTCATAACCAGACAGCTCTGCGAAGAGGTCCTCGAAGCGGGCGCTGAATTCATTATTGCGCCGGACGTCAATCCCGATGTGATTGGTTATTGCGTCAAGCGAGATGTGGCGGTCTTGCCCGGAACTGCTACTGCAACAGAGATACTCACCGCTAAAAGGCAGGGCGCGGAAATGGTCAAGATTTTTCCCGCTGTTTGCCTGGGCGCCGAGTACATAAGGATGCTTCGGGGTCCGATTGACGATATCGATTTTGTCGCGGTGGGCGGGGTCAGGCCGGAGAATATCGCCGATTTTACAAAGGCCGGCTGCGTTGCATTCGGCATCGGCGGCTCTATCCTTTGCAAAGACCTTGTCGAGGACCGCGACTGGCCCGCCATAACTGCCGCTGCACGGAAATACGTTGAAAAAATTGCCGCCCTTTGACCGCACGCGGGCGTCCTGGCACATTTGCGTGTTTCGTTTGACTCCAACGATTTTTTAAGCCATAATGGTGCGCCAATGTAAAACCAGTAAAGGAGATTTCTTATGACAGTGCAAAATCCAGCCGGCAAAACAACAAGACCACACAAAACCAATCCGACGGACTTATCGAGACGGCAATTCATCGGCGGATGCACCGCCTGCGCAGCGGGACTATCATTTATATCGACCGTGAGCGCTACAAAGGCGATTGCCTTGGATAAGTCGGCGTCGCCTGCGCTCGGCGGCGGCTCAAAAGCCAAAATCCGCCTCGTTCTGGCGTACCCATCGCCTGAAAAACCCATCTGGCCCAACATCAATTACGACTTCGACGGCCACAACAAGAAATTTGTCGATGAGCTGACAAAGGCCTGCCCGGGCATCGAGTTTCTTGCCTGCAAGGTGATGAGCGACAATGACGCACAAAAGGTTGTCCAAAACGACAGCGAAGTTGACGGCTACATCGTTTACCTGTCGGGCTGCCTGTGGGGAAGCGCTCCTGACATAATCGCCGCAACGGGAAAGCCAGCCGTCTATGTTGACCATCTTTACGCCGGCTCAGGCGAATTCCTCACCGCGTATGCAAGGGCAAAACGCAAGGGACTCCACGTCGCAGCCGTATCTTCCTCAAAGATGTCCGATGTCGCCGACGCCGCAAAATGTATCGAGACAATCAAGAAACTGCGCAGCTCCAGAATGCTCGTCATCGGTCGGCCGCTCCAAAAGGAAATCCAGGAGCAGTTCGGCACGGAAGTGGTCGGCGTTGAGTTCGCCGAGCTTAATGACGCATACAAAAAGGTTGATGCCGCCGAGGCGCAGAAAATCGCCGACGCCTGGATTAGCGGCGCTGAAAAAGTCATTGAGCCGTCGCGCGAAGAGATAGTAAAGTCGGCGGCGATGTACGTCGCAATGGCCGAGCTTCTCAGCCGACATAACGCGCAGGCAATCACAGTCGCCTGCCTCGATGGTTTCTACAGCGGCAAAATCACCGCATATCCCTGCCTCGGCTTTATGCAGTTGAATAATGATGGCTTCGTCGGCGCCTGCGAGGCCGACCAGCGGTCAACGATAACGATGCTGCTTATGACGTACCTGACGGGCCGACCCGGCTTTATCTCCGACCCCGTCATCGACACCGCCAAAAATCAGATTATCTACGCCCACTGCGTCGCACCTACAAAGGTCTTCGGACCAGAGGGTAAATCCAATCCGTATCATTTGCGAAGCCACTCCGAAGACCGCCAGGGCGCCTGCGACCGCTCGCTTATGCCGCTAAAGGAAATGACAACAACCGTAGAGTTCGACGCAGCCAAAAAAGAGGTGATTCTGCATCAAGGCGTCACTGTTGAAAACGTCGATGAGGATATGGCCTGCCGGAACAAGTTGGCCGTCGAAGTAAAAGGCGACATCGATAAGCTGCTCGGCCAATGGGACCTGTGGAGCTGGCACCGCGTGACATACTATGGCGATTACAAGCGCGCGGTCTATAACCTCGCCGCCCTTATGGGCTTTAAGGTTATCGAGGAAGCATAAGACGGTTTTCAGGAAAATATAGGAGAACAGAGGTGAAGTCAAAGGTGGACTTCTTGTCGGCGATACTGTTGTGCGCCTGCGTTGGTATTGCAGCCGGGCGGACGGACGCGGTATCAATGAACGCACTTGTGCTGGTGAACTCCGACAGCTTCGACGCCAACTGGGGACGAGAGTATGTTATTCCGTATCTTGAGCACTTCGGTGTCCCGTATAAGGTCTGCGACCTTGCGAAAAAGCCGCTTGACCCGAATATCAGGCAATATTCTCTTTTGATTGCGGCTCAGCAGCAGCTCACCATTAAGCACAGCGACATTATGGAAATCGATGCGGCGGTTGAATCCGGCTGTGGACTTGTCAGTTTCAGCTTCGTACTTCCACGGTTGTTGGCTAATACTGTCGATGTGCTATGTTTTCCAGCCAAGGCACTCGACTTTAACGACGTAAATCACTTTATCACCGCACAACACAAGAGAGCCAAATTTCGGTTGTTTAGCCAAATGACATTGCCTGGGGGCCAGGATGTGAATGGGACGGTCCTCATAAAGGGAGACGGCGGCCAGCCGTTGTTGATTGTAACGCAAAGAGGCAGGGGCAGAATCGTCCAGTGGACCGGTCAGGCGTGGATGAGTCCGCGTGTGCTTGGGCCATTGGGTGGGCTGGATGGTTGCCTCTGGCGGTCGATTGTCTGGGCGGCGAGAAAGCCATTTGCAATGCGCTCTTTGCCGCCATTGGTAACGATGCGAGTTGATGACGTCGCCGGCCGAGGCGGCCTGCAGAAGCAAAGCCCGTTTTACTGGATTAAGACCTGCGGCAAATACGGCTTCAAACCCTGGCTGGGTCTTTTCATTTACAACCTGACGCCGGAGGCGATTGAAGAGCTGCGCGGGTACATCAAAGAAGGCATTGCTACCGCGTCGCCGCACGCTTTAGGCAGACCGCCGCGCCCTAATGAAAATCAGGACTTCTATTACAATCCAAAGGCGATTCCGCTGCGATACGATACCTACGATGAGTTTATTTACTTCAAGCACGACCCAAATGGCGGGACTGCGTGGTCTGATGAGGAACTCGCAAAGGGCCTTAAAGCCGTCGATGACTGGTACGCCGAGACGAAACTGCCGATGGCCAACTATTTTGTCGCCCATTACTATGAGGCGGGCAGAAACGCAATACCTTATGTGGCCGAGAAATGGCGTATGGAATTTGCCGCGTTCAACCAGCAGGTCGGTCTTCCATACGGCGCTTCATCGCCGTGGATAAAGTGCGGGCCGTTCCGCTTGTACGAAAATCCGGGACCAAGTGCAGCCCACGGCCAAAGCGGTGTACCCAGGCCGGTCTATTACGCCGACTTTGTTGATATCGACGGCCACAAGTTTTTCAACTGTATTACCGAAATCCGCGACGACGCCGGTTATGAATGGTCGCCCGACAACGATGTTAATGCAACGGTCGGCAGGGGCGTTCGACAGCTTCGCCGTGCATTGGACAGCAAGGCACTTGCGGTGCTGTTCACGCACGAGACCGATTACATTTACAAAATCAAACCCGAAAACTGGGACAAGGAGTTGAAGGCAATCGCAGAGGGTATCGCCGATTACAATCCAATATATCTTACCACCGATGATGCACTGAAGATTGTGCGGGCGTATCGGACCGGCCGGCTGCAATCGTGTGAATTCGATGTCTCAAGTAAAACGATTAAGGCGGAACTTGTCGGCGGCACCGACGTCGAGACACTCTTCTATCTTTATAGTGAGAAGGACGGCAAAATCACGTCAACAATGGTGAAGGTGCCGGCTTTCTCCGGTAAATCCGCTGTCGAGACGCACTATAAGTGATGATATTCCTATTTGCGTTCGCTGCCTTCATCCAGCACGACATACATCGCATCCTGCGGCAGTTCCAGGCGGACGGTGCTGTTCTCGGTTTTCAGCGGCAGCTCGCGCCGGGCATAGCCATTCACATCAAGCACCGTGCCCCGTCGCAAAATGGAGTTGCGGATGGACAGATTTCCGGCAACGCTCATAATTTGCCACGGCGACTTGCCCACGGTCACAATCTCCATCCCCTGAACACTCTTGCCATCGACATCGAAAGTCGCGGGTTTTTCTTCCCACCCCGTCGGCCGAACTACCGAGCCGACCTGCACCAGCATACGCCTTGATTCCGATAGCGGCCGGCCGTCAAGTGATACCACTGCGATAGTGGCATAGTCAGCGGTTGACTCAATCTCCACATCAGACAGTGTGAACTTGCCGCCGCCCGCGTTGAGGAATCCGCAGACGCCCTGAATGGCCGGTGCATTTATGGTACACACGCCCTTGCCGTAGTCCCACTGCAGTTGCCCCGTCGAACTGCTCACGCGGGATTCTTTGCGGCTGAGCCATTTCGATACATCCACAACCCGCGTCTGAGAAGGCGGGGCATCGAATTTCACTTTCACCTGACCGCAAAGTAATATGAGCGGGTCCAGCTCCTGTTTCACCGAGGACTCGGCTGCGAAATCCCCCGAATCGCGCACCGGGTCAAATCCGGATTTTTCCGCCACGACAGGGATTTTCCTTGCGGCCATGTCCTCAAACCGCCGGCACTCCTCGACCACCGTCTCGGCCGGCTGGATGTATCCCTTGCGATAGGCAATCGCATACGCCGGGAACTGCCCCACCTGTTGCGGCACAAGCCCGTTCCACTTGAACATCGGGTGTTGTCCCTTGACCTGCACGAAGGTTGCCAGCGGCACATTGCTCCACTGCTCGCTGCTGGCGTCAAACCAGCATGCGAAATCCAAGCCGTTGAGCGACTGATAGGCCGCCATCAGGAACGGCCCTTCCGCCTGATAACGTTCGGGCGAAACCCACGCCACTTCCGTGAGCATAAACGGAAATCCCGCCACCTGTTTGATTGCGGCCGGCAGGTCTGTCGGATTCTTCAGCACCGATTGGTCCTGCAACTGGTCGCCCGGGTCAATGCGCCAGCCGTTATTCGGCCCCTTGTGCACGCCGCCTGTATAACGGTTCAGCGCCATAACGTCTCCCACGCTGTATGTCCAGCGTTCCAAATCATCCAGCGTCGGCGGCGAGCTCGTCCGCCAGTTCGTGGCATTCAGAAGCTGTTTACATCCCAGGTCATTGCGGAGATACGTGACCATTTCTGCGTAAAAGTCCCGCTGCAGTTGGGCCATAAAGGTCACCTGGTCGGTCAGACGCCGGCCCTTGCCGCCGGTCTGAGCGTTATTGAACTCCCAGTTCGGGCACAAGCCCAATAGCCCTGCCGCCGCGTCGTCGCCTTCCACCTTTGCCCCCTGCCAGGCCTGGTGCGCCTTGTCAAGCGACCCATACTTCGTTTTTGCCCAATCGGCAAAACGCTTCTGCAGTGCAAGTTTCCACGGGCCTTTCAGCGACTGGAAAGTCCAGAAGAACAAACTGTCTTCGTTCTGAATCTGTATGATTGCCACCGCCGGGTCATCTTTGATTGCCAGGCCGGTCTGGGGATTCACGCGCGTATAGAACTCCCTGGCCCAGCCGCGATACGCCTTCTGCATGCGCTCATCGATAAAGATTCCGCCCCAGGGCTGGCCTTCTATACCCAGGCCCCAACTCTTCGGTACGTCCGTATATGCCCAGAACGGGCAGACCATTACATATATCCCATGCTTACGGGCGATAGCAATATTGCGGAACAGCACCTCAATCTGCTTCTCATTCACGTTCTCCAGCTTCGCGCCTTCCTGATTGACGTACATCTGGGCAAAGAGGCGTTTCATATTGACGCCTCGCTTGGCCAGAAATGCATAATGGCGCTCAAGCTGCTCGTCGGTGAACGTCTCGCCCGCACCGGTGTCAATTCGACCGATTACCGCCCAGAACCGGATTGGGTCGCCTTTCCCATCGACAAAGCTCTCGCCATCGGCCGACCGGCGGATAAATCCCTTCTCGCCAGCCGCCTTCTCGTTCAGGTACGACAAATCCAGCATCGCCCCGGGCTTCAACGGGTCAGCGGAGGCATCAAAATCCCAGGTCCGTGCCCAAGCGATTACCGCCATTGCCAGTACGGCGGCCAATACCAATGCAACTCGTTTCATAGTAATCCCTTTCTGCTTGCGCTATTCTACAACAACATCCATAACATCTGCCCTAACGTCGGCCATCATCGCCGTTGTGCCGCGCGATAGTCCCCGGCCGCCATCAAGGCAGCTAATTCAGACCATTCACGTCAACGTATGCCCCGACCAAGTCCTGTCGCGTTCCGTAATTGCCATCGACGATAATGACAATCACCCACGGCTTGTCGGGGTCGTCAATTTGAAATTGCCATTCGATTTCTGCCGGCTTGTCGCCGGAAAGCTCGACCGACTTTTCAAGTATGGCGGACTTTGCATTGAACGTCTTGACTCCAACGGTGTGTTTGCCTTTTCCTCTCACCGTAACATCCAGCCGCAATGTCCGTGAGTCGCGGTCGGCTTTTGCGACAGCAGCGGTGATTTGGACGGCGTGTTTTGCCGAAGGCGCCTTGACGTTCTGAATATAGACAGACATCGTGCCCAAAAAACGGTTCACCGGCTCAACCCATATCTCCTTAAACGTCGCCTCGTTAGAACCTGACCAGTACGGCTTGTCTCCATTCATTGAGTCCATACCCACGGGAAGAGAACCGGCTATGTTCTTCAGGCAGTACGCGAACTGCGGCGCAAAATCATAACCCTCCCCGTACATCAAACTCTGCCCAAAAGGATTCGCGCCAAAAACCCACTCAATCTGGCGTCCGACCAGATGCATCCCCTCGGCATCCCTGCGCAGGCGGGCGGCCTCAGCCAGTGCCCACGTGCTCGACATCTGGATATTGGTGCTGCCGTGAAACAGATTGTCCCGATATATCGGAAATGTCCGTAGCGTATATTCGTCCCCTAACCGCGTGCCCGCCTCGAACTGGCGAAGCATATCTTCACGACGCTGTGCATCCTTCTCCGCCAGAATCTCCGCCTTGCGCCAGACGGAGTTTGGTAAAAGCTCATACGGCGCAGAAATCCTGCTGCCGCGTTTGAGGAAAAATTCGCTGTGTATTGCCGCAGCAGCATACCATTCAATCCAGTCCTTATGCCCGGGGAATTCTTCACACAGCATAGCCAAAGCGATAAGCGGCGCCTCCTGGAACGCGGTGTGATGCAAGTGAATTACGGTACTGCGACTTGTATCGCGATAAAAATACCCCGTTATCGGAATTCCATCTACAAAACGCTGCTCCTGGCACTTTAGCAGCAGCCGACCGAACCGAACAGCATGTTCTGCATACCTGCTGTCGCCGGTCTTTCGTGCAAGCAGTACCGATGACGTCGCTCCCCAGGCCGCCTCGAGGTATTCCGCCTCGCCCCACCAGGTCCCATCAGAATCTTCCGCCTCATTGGCATCCTTCCGAGATGTGACCGCCGCATCCCAATCCTCGACTGCCGCCGCCAAAGATTGCCCTGCAAGCTTGGCATCCGACTTAGCTAACAATCGACTCGCCTCGCACTCAACCGCAGCGGCAAGAAAGTTCTCCCACGGCACATTCCTCGCCGGCGAAAGAACATCATCGACCGTCCCGATTTTGTTATCGGTGTAGATTCGCATCGTGCTCCAGCTCATGTGGTAGCCGTCACCAAAACGGGTCTTCAAGAGCCACTTCAGACCCCAAACCGCCTCATCTGTCAGCCGTTTCTCAAGCTCGCTTCCTCGGTGGTCTTGACGCATAACGTCGATGAGCCGAAGAATTGCATAAGTTGACATCGCAGTCCGCCACGCGCCCTGTGAAAGGTCTCCGGCATCGTGCCAGCCGCCGTTGATTACCTTCTTCACGTCGCCGCGGAATCCCTGCCAATCCTGATGACACACGCGGTGTATCCCCGGCACAGCATAGCCGCAGCGCTCGCAGAAGAAAAAGTTGACTGCCTTAAAAATCGGCTGCTCCCAGACGTCTTCGCCAATGCGAAACTGGCGCGACAGCAAAGAGCCGCTTCGAAGCCGGTACTTTCCCGGCTGGCGGTAAGGCGAAAAGTCAATTACCCGGAATTGCCCGCGACGATTGTTCATAACACGGACATCTGCGGCAAATACAACCTTGTCAGAGGTATCCACAAGTTCAAAGGTACTGCCGGCCCCTTCGCCGGCAAAAGCAATCTTCTTGTCGCCGGGCCGGTAACCGACGTGACAAAACGCGAATCTGCCCGGCGCAACTTCCCATCCCTCGTACATATCAGCGCCAACACGCTGCACCTCTAATTCGTCAAAATCGTATGTCACAATCCCCTCATCTTCCGGGTCATGTCCGCGAAGCAGTTGCCCGATAGTGAACGTTGTCACCTTGTCTCGCTTCAAATGGGGAATCTCCCAGAGGACGTGGTTCCAGCGGCCCGGCTTGAGGTCCTGCACGAAGTGCGACGGCCGTGGCGTTGACGCGTTACTCGGCGCCCCTTCGCACCCTATTCTCATATTAAAGCAGTATGTCGGCATCGTTGTCGGATGCACATACACCCATAGTGAGATACGGTTGTAGTCCGACCAATCCTGGGGCTTATCAAACCGCAATTGCATCCAGGTGTCGCCGCCTTGATTGCCGGTGAATGAGCCCCCGTCGCTGCGATGTTTGCGATAGTGCTCCTCATCACGCAAAGAATTGCGAAAACGCAGCGACTGCCGACCGTCTTTGGACCGCTCTTGCGTATAACTCATCTGGCCGATACCGGAGGAAACCCACTTGGCCCCGCCTTCCATATCGTCTATCACGCGCGACTCGTAAACCTGTTTATCCTCCCAGCGGGCAAGAAGAGAGTCCCCTTCGCAAACGTCTAAGGGAAACGCGCTGAAATGTTCTGTGGAATCCTCCAAACCGCCGGCGCTTCCGGCTGCGATTAACAAAACCAGGTTCAGTACCATTGCAAAAGCAACATTATGCTCAACTATACGAATCACTTCATTTCCCGCTGTTTTGCGCCGTTCTATTATACTTTGCTTACGATGCCTGCCTGGCTGCGTCTGTTAATCCTTGCCTTTTCCACTATCCAATACCCGCCACAATAAACACGCCGCTCTTAGGCGTCAACAGAATCCCTTGCCCTTACGGGGATGGGGTGTACCAAAGCTTTTATGCAGCACTGCACCTGCCCTCCAGCTGTGTCTCGACTCTTATTTACCCGATTGCAGACCGCAAACAATAATTGGTGCACCTGCGATGAAATGCATCATCAGATATGACATGCGTGCCCAGGCGACAGGACAAAACCGCAACCTCGCCGCCGAGCGTGAATTCACCCCACCCGATATGGGCGAACTCCTCGACTGGGTCCTCATCCTGGACGATGCTTCCAAACACTATGCACCGCCCGGCTCTCCGTAAGCGGCAAGTACAATGCTTCACACCTCGGCAACTGCGGGCAAGCGAGATGTCCATCGTGCGAGAGTTGTCGCCCTTGCTGCATAACTGAGCTTATCTGCTGTGTCATTTCAAGAGGCGCAAGCTTTTGAGATGAATTAACTGGAAACATGCGTTGGGGTCGTAGTAGCACTCCGACGAGATATGAACGGGGATATAATTCGAGGCCGAGATATCAAGCGTACTGATTCGCATGATATCATCATCGGCCGGAATGGAATGGTTTAGCGCGACACCGAAAAGAATGCCATAGTAGAAGCGATATTTTGAAGGGAGCCTGAAATTCCCATCCGAGTCAGTGACTGTGGAACAGGATTTCCCATCAAGATAGCTTATTTTGACCTGCGCACCAGGCACAGGAACGAGCGTATTTTGGTCGATCACTCGTCCCGATACCGGTGGCGAAATTTCTTTTACGTGCGGAAATGGAAGAGGACAGCCGCTCACAGTTAATAGAATCGGGAATACAACTCCGAAACGCACTGCAATTCGAAGACGACTATGGTACATTCTGCTTTTTCTCCTAATCGGCCGTCATACTGAAGTAGTTTTTCGCATTGTTGAAGGAGATGTCTTCAACCATTTTGCCTAAGAGGTTCATATCGTTCGGCAATAAGCCCTGTTCAACATCACTGCCGAGGATGTTGCACAGAATCCTGCGGAAATACTCGTGACGCGGGAAGGAGAGGAAACTTCGAGAATCGGTCGTCATACCGATAAACCTGCCAAGAAGACCCATATTGGAAAGGGCCTCAATCTGCTTTTCCATACCGTCTTTCTGGTCCAGGAACCACCAGGCGGGGCCGAATTGCAATTTGCCGGGGCACGAACCATCCTGGAAGTTGCCGAGCATCGCGGCGATTAGCTCGTTGTCGCGCGGATTAAGATTATAGATTATTGTCTGTGGCAATTTGCCTGCCGTGTTGAGCCGGTCGAGAAATTTTGCCAGCGGTCTTGCGATTTCCATGTCGCCGATTGAGTCACAGCCGGCGTCGGCGCCGAGCGTCTGCATCATAAGCGTATTTGTGTTGCGTAGCGCGCCAAGGTGCAGTTGCATAACCCAGCCCGCCTGGGCATCCATCGAAACAAGCTCAAACATCATTGCCGACTTGAACTTGAGCTGTTCATTTCTCTGCAACTCCTTACCCATCCTTATTTTCTCGAAAATGTTTTTGATTTCGGCATCGGTGTATTGCTCGGCATAAGCGGTTTCAAGGCCGTAATCAGACAGCCGACACCCGTTTGTATGAAAGTATTCGTGACGCTGGTAAAGCGCTTTGATGTACGAATCAAAGCGGGCTATCTCCATATCGCAGATTTCTTCCAGCCGGTCGATGAAAGCATTCAATGAAGCCGGGTCTTCAACGGCCAGCGCCCTGTCGGGCCGAAACGCCGCGTGCACCCTGATTTCAAATCCGTCATCGCGAATCTTCTTGTGGTGCTCCAGCGAATCAAGCGGCCCCTCGGTTGTGCAGACAATCCTGACGTTCATTTTGCGCAGCAGATTGCGAACGCTGAACTGCGGCGTCTTGAGCATTTCACTGCAGGCATCGTAAATCTCATTTGTGGTGTCGGCGTTCAGCATTTCGTCTATGCCGAAGTATCGTTTTAATTCAAGGTGCGTCCAGTGATAAAGCGGGTTGCGCAGGGTAAAGGGGACGGTCCGGGCCCATTTTTCAAATTTCTCGAAGTCGCTTGCGTCGCCGGTGATGTATTTTTCGCTGATGCCGTTCGTTCTCATTGCTCGCCATTTGTAGTGGTCGCCCGAAAGCCAGGCCTGTGTCAGATTGGAGAACCGGTAGTCGTCGGCAATCCGTTCGGCCGGCAGGTGACAATGATAATCATAAATGGGCTGCTTCTCGGCATACTCGTGATAGAGAAGCCGGGCGGCTTTTGTCTGCAACAGAAAATCTTCGGTCAGAAATTGATGCGGCATTTCCTTCACGTCCCCCAAAAATCAGCTCGATGCCGGCTTGTCGTCGTCGCGTTTGTAAGTCGGCTTTTTAAACTCGGCGAGCTTCTTTGCATATTCGGCAACCGAGCTGGTTGCCTGCTTATAGCGTTCGGACCTATCTTTTGGTCTTTGCTTTTCCAGTTTGCGTTCTCTGTACTCGTAAATGCCGTAGGCAATCCATCCGCCGGCCAAGACAACAGCCGCGATTATTATCATTTTCCAGAACATAGCTTATTCCCTGCACAACGATTAAGAGATTTTACCTTTAACCTTTCGCGACAGAATATACTCCCAGCGGCAACTATAGTCAACCGCGCCTTTTTATTTGAATGCACAATGTGTTCCGACGCCCTGCCGACCAAAAGTGTTGTCGTTTACACATCCCACAACCTGAAACCTGACGAAAACGGGAAAATAATTGACTAATCGGTTCGATTCCCCAGTCGCCGCAAAAACGGTAAAAAAACTCAAATAATGCGTTTTTTCGGTCTCACTCTTGCAGTGTCTGGGCCTTACATCCTAAAATATTCTCACGAAAACCGAAAATCGCGCTTTACATCACGCCCAGCCGAAATAGAATTCAAATCAAGGAGCACCTCGGAAAACAGCGCAAACCAGATTGGCAGCCAGATAATAACACAAGGGATTGTTTTATTTTTTTGTGTATTTGCGCTGTTGTTGCGGGGAATTGTCGGCGGATTGTTGATGAAAATAGACAGCAATAAGCATATTGAGGAGCTAAAATCGCAAACGGAGTGCGAAATAGGTTTTGAAAACTGCAAATCAGGTTGCAGGAATCCCTGCAAAGCAAAGCCGATGGGCGGCCAGCTCGTTGATTGCTCAAATAACGGTTGCCCGCGTGCTGAGAAATGTAACTACAGAACACCTTTCGGTTTCGGACAATTCTGCTCCTGCCCCCTTCGCATATTCGCAGCGGCGAATGGCATCAATACCTCGCCCCTGTAAATCCAGGTATTTACCACAGGTTTACACAAAATCCTGCCAACCGTATAAAGATACCTCATATCATAGCCGATAAAGGATTGCTTATGTTCCCGGCAACTACTGTTGCCAATACCAGCCGAAGTGACCGAGATGATAACGGAGAAGAGACATGCAAGAATCCGACTTCTGTATGCGACAAGAAAACGGACAATTACCGACAAATGTTGCGGAAATCCAGCCGACCGAGAAAACCAGGGCAAAGGACATCGCTCAGTACGGCATAGCAACAATCGACAAGGACGCCAATGTTTATCAGGCATTAGCGCTTATGGTCAGGAAAAACATCAGCGGTCTGCCGGTTGTCGATAAGTCCGGATTAGCCGGCATCATCTCGGAAAAAGACGTCCTCAAGCTAATTTATGACAGCGAGTTCGTAGCAGGCAGCGTCGCGGATTATATGACCACAGATTTGGTCAGCTTTGATGAGGAGGACTGCATATCAGATATTTGTGAGTGCCTGACAACCAGGGGATTCAGGCGAGTGCCGATAACACAGCAGGGCCGGCTGGCAGCGATAATCAGCAGGGCGGACCTCATAAGGGTGAATCTGCACAAATTTGCGCCGCCAAACCCGGCTCGCAATTCGAAAACATCCAACGGTCGGCCGGCGGCAAAAGATGTTATGAAGTCCGGCCTGGCCATCGTGAAAAAGCAAACGTCGCTTTACGAAGCGATGAACCTGCTGGCGACAAAGAATATAACGGGACTGCCTGTCGTTGATGACTATATGAACCTGGTTGGAATACTTTCGGAAAAAGATATGCTCAAGCTGCTCTATACCCCCAACGCAAAACCCGGCTTTGTCGGCGACTATATGACCAAGCAAATCGTCAGTTTCGAAAAAGACACCAGCTTGTTTGTCATTTGTCACTGCATGATAAACAATAATTTCAGGAGGGTGCCGATTCTCGAATCGGGCCGGCTCATAGGCCTTATCAGCAGAGCCGACATCATCGCATATATCCTCAAAAACCACACCAGCTTCTTCAAACAGAAGAATCTGGACTAACCGCGTCCTCAAACCGCGTAAGGGGACATCACGCAGTGTAAGTTGATGCGCTGGTTTGGCCGCCCCGGCCGGTCCAGTTCGTGTGAAAAAACTCGCCTCGGGGCTTATCGACCCGCTCGTAAGTATGTGCGCCGAAGTAGTCGCGCTGTGCCTGTAAAAGATTTGCCGGCAGGCGCTCGTGACGGAAACCATCGTAAAACGCAAGGGCAGAACCAATTGCGGGCATAGGGATACCAAGTTTTGTCGCGGTGGTAACCACACGTCGCCAGGACCCTTGTGCAGAAGTAATCGCCTTTTTAAAGAACGGGTCGAGCAGCAGATTTTCCAGGTTAGGATTCTTGTCGAATGCCTCTTTGATTTTGCCCAAGAAGACGGAGCGTATGATACAGCCGCCCCGCCAGATAAGCGCGATTCCGCCGTAATTAAGATTCCAGTTGTATTCCTTTGCCGCCGCCCGCATCAATTGGTAGCCCTGCGCGTAGCTTACAATCTTCGAGGCGTAAAGCGCCTTTCGCAAGTCGTCAATGAATCTGGTTTTGTCGCCCCTGAATTTCCCCTTCGGCCCTTTGAGCACCTGCGATGCCTTTACCCGGTCATCTTTAATGGCGGATAAACATCGTGCGAGAACCGCTTCTGCAATGAGCGTGAGCGGTTGTCCCGAATCGAGAGCGGCGACAACGGTCCACTTGCCGGTGCCTTTTTGACCTGCGGTATCCAGAACCAGGTCGATAACCGCGTTGCCCTGTTCGTCTCTGTAGGCAAGTATGTCCCTTGTGATTTCAATCAAATACGAATTAAGCTCGCCCTTGTACCAGTCGGCGAAGGCCTCGTGCATCTGCTGATTCGTCATACCGAGACATTCCTTCATCATCTGGTACGTCTCGCAAATCAATTGCATATCGCCGTATTCGATGCCGTTATGCACCATTTTGACAAAGTGCCCTGCACCGTTTTCGCCGACCCATTCGCAGCAGGGTTGACCATCGTCCGTCGCTGCGGCGATTTTCTGGAAGATTGGTTTAATATGCTGCCAGGCGGCAGGCGAACCACCCGGCATAATGGATGGCCCGAGCAGCGCCCCTTCTTCGCCGCCTGAAACTCCGGTGCCGATATAGAGCTTCCCTTTGCTTTCGACAGATTTTGTTCTGCGAATCGTATCCGGGAAATGCGAGTTGCCGCCGTCGATAATGATGTCACCGTCATCAAGATGCCCCAGCAGCAGCTCGATAAAATCATCGACCACTTGTCCGGCCTTAACCATAAGCATAATCTTTCGAGGTCGTTTGATACTTGCGATAAGTTGCTCGATTGAATGACAGCCGATGATGTTTTTACCTTTTCCTTTGCCGTTGATAAAATCGTCAACCTTCGATACCGTGCGGTTAAAACACGCAACGGTAAAGCCCTTGCTTTCCATATTCAAAATCAGGTTTTCGCCCATCACCGCAAGGCCGATTAGGCCAATGTCTGCTTTAGCCATTTTGCGACACTTCCTTTCTGTGAAGTTATAATAATTACCGTTTCACCTGTGGTATAGAACTATCCGACAATCTATACAGCGTTTCGCCGGCGTTGTGCACACACAAAACGCCTCTATCCTCCTTTTCCTGGTAATTCGCGATATCGATTTGCTCGGGATTCATATAAGCGAGATTGACTTTCCGGCATCGCTCTCTGCTTATGCCGGTTGCCAGGACGACATTTACCCTCGGCTTTTCGATGCCGTTGATGTATGTCCCGATTCCCTTAACGTGCGTGCAGTGTGCCATTGCCCCGCCGGGAAAACTTTTGAACTTGTCCCACTGCTTGAGAAAATAATCTCGCGTATGATAACCGAGCTTTTCAATCATCGCCCCGTGCGTATATGAAATCTCACTTATGTGCGGGGCGTAAATAATCAGCACTCCACCATCCACAACGACCGGCTCCAATTTGTACATCACCTTGCCCGCCGTCCAAATGTCATCATACATCTTTGGCGCGATGCCGAGGACCGTCTTGAAGGGATTTTTCTTATAAACAATGTGCACTTTTGCCGACAAATCCGCCGCTTTCTCCCACGCCTCAACACAATCCCCGATGAATATGCCTTTTAGCTCCTCCTTCACCGACACAATCGCAAATAACTGATGCGGGATATTTACAAGCGACGCCGCCTTTTCGACAACCTTTCGCGTCGCCGTCCATTTCTGTCCGTTGATGACCGGATTTGTGATAACCGCGCCTAACCAGTGAAAAAAATTGATAATCTCCTCGCCGGCGATACCGGGGAAAATGTATTTGTGCCCGCCTGAAAAACCCACCACCTCGTGCGGAAATACCGGGCCAAGAATAAAAAACTCATCGTACTCAAAAATCATCTTGTTGATGGCGACGTTCACCTCTTTACTGAACAATCCTCCCGTCAATTGCTCAATCTCCATCGCAGCAATTTTGCCTATCGTGGCAAATGTCTCCGGTTTTTCCCACTGATGATTGAAAAATCCAACCGTCTTGTATCTGCCGTTTCGCTCTTGCTGTGTCATTCCTAAGCGGATACAAATCTTCTCCTCGCTTATCTGCTGATGTGTCCCCAGAGCAACTAATATGTCCAATCGCTTGACTTTGCTTCCAATGCAATCGAATATCGCCTTGAATACCTCGCCCACAGGCCCAGACCGAGTATTGTCCGGCACAATAAGCAATAAGCGTTTGCCGGTGCAGTTGTTATGCGAAAAAAACTCCCCCACCGCCTCACGTATCTGCTCTGCACTTACAACACCACTTGCATCTTGTCGCTCAATAACCATAATTTATTCTTACCGCAGAGGCCGCTGAGGACGCAGAGATTGATTCATTTTTTCCTCTGCGGTTTCTGCGTTCTCAGCGGTGAATTATTTTTCCCACGGCGGCTTTTCAGGCAGACACCTCTCAAATTCCGCTATCAGCTTCTGCTCATAAATACCTGCGTATTTACCCTTGATAAATCTGTCGAATGCCTCATCGTGAAGCCGCTTCCACGATTCGGCTTCTCTGCCCGGATTGACGGGGTAGAACAGGGCATTGTTGGCCCTGGCCGCCTTCAAATCGCCCGGCGCATCGCCCACCATCAAAACGTGGTCATTCTCGTATCTATCCTTAGTCGCATACTCTAAATGCTGCGCCTTTGTCCCCATCTCCTGGCCTGCAATCACCGCCGCATACTTTGCAATATCATGCTCCTGCCATTCCCTCACAAGTGCCTCGCCGGGCGTTGCAGACACCACAATCACATCCGCCGTCGGTCGTATTTTCTCCAAACTCTCTTTAACATACGGGAATGGTGGTATCCCTTTTACGATGTCCGTCACCGCCTGGTTCACTTTCTTGCTCCAGTCAATCGCCTGCTCTAATTCTTTCTTCGCCTGCGGGTCCTTCACCTCAGCTATCGCTTTTTTTAATCCGTCATTGCTTAAAACGCTCTTCGGGTCGTCCACCCAGGCAAAATAATGAGGAAGTTGCGGAACCTTAAACCCCCTTTGCTTTACCTGCGGATGATTCGGCAGCAGCTCCGACAAAATCCGCTTCAGCGTCTTATGCCGGTTCGCCCCGCGGGTCTTGCTGAACAAGTCCGCAAACACCCTGCATTCTCTCGCCGCTTCCGCCACCGGCTGCAAACCGAAACATCCCACCGTCCACGGGCAGAAACACTCCCTTTGCTTTATCCCCATCGTATCGAACACGCACCCATCCGAATCGATACCCACAAAAAACTTCTTCGTTACCTTAAACTCCTTTAACGCCGCCGCCGCATCCGTCATCACATTCTCCTTTATGGTGAGCGAAGTCGAACCCTGCCAAACATCTTTGTTCTGCATTCTATCTTGGATGTTCGATGTTCTATATTTAATTTCCTTATGTGCCTTTGTGTCTTTAATGAATTCGAGAGCGGTATTTTGAATGGGCGATGCAGGAGTCGAACCTGCGACCCGCTGATTAAGAGTCAGCTGCTCTACCAACTGAGCTAATCGCCCTAACTTCTTTAATATCAGGATTACAACAAAAAGAATCCTGAAGGAAAAATTCATTCAGATAAACCTTGCTTACTTTACAGCCAAAAGGGCAACATTGCAAGCAAATTAGAGGCGATTTGTGCTGCTTTGGGAACTGAGCGATGTCTTAAAAGCGCAACGAATATTATGTCGAAGCTACTTTAGTGCTCGATGATTTTTTTGCGGTTTCGACCCAGTCGGGCTGCGATACAAATTTTTCCAGCCGGTCGAATTCGAATATAACGCTTTTCAACAACTCTTCAGCTTTCGACAAATCACCCTGTCGGGCCATCATCTCAAGCTGCATAACCACTTTAGATAATTGAACCATACCCAGATTTCTTCCCGCGCCTTTTATCGCGTGAGCGTGCGACACCACGTCTGTAGCATTAGCTGCCTTGACCGCAGTGATGAGTCCCTGCATGTGTTCCCTGTTGCTTACCAGATAGGTCGGCATAACTTCTTTTATTATTTGCTCATCTATGCCGTTTGCCACGACCTTTGCCCAGTTGATTATTACTTCATTATCATCGGTATCATCTGGTTGCGTTATATGATTGTTATTTTCAGCCGACACAGCAACTTCCGGCGAATCTGTTTTTCCCAGGAATTTGCTGAGCATTGCCACCAGCTTTGTATATATCACCGGCTTGGACAAATAATCATCGCAGCCGGCATCGAGACATTCCTTCTCGTCGCCTTCCATAGCATTTGCGGTCAACGCCACAATTGGGGTCTTGATGCCGTTGTTTCTAAGCGTCCTGGTTGCCTCGTAGCCGTCCATCTGTGGCATATGAACGTCCATAAAGATGAGGTCAAAGCTCTGACCATTCACTTTATCAACCGCCTCCGCGCCGTTATCCGCTAATGTCGTTTTGAGACCCATTTTTTCCAGCAGGACTTTCATCAGCATCTGGTTTGACTTGATGTCTTCCGCCACCAGAATATGTCCGCTAAAACTGGCCTGCTTATTTATACTTGCCTCATGGCTGGCGCTATTTCTATCCAGCGGGGGCTGGTTTGCCATATCGATGTTGGCCGGTATTACAAATGCGAAAACCGACCCCTTGTCCTTTTCGCTGGTTAGTGTAATTGTCCCCCCGAAAAGCTCCGTGAATTTTTTAGTGATAGCCAGACCTAAGCCCGTTCCTCCGTGTTTGCGAGAGGTGCTGCCGTCCTCCTGAGAGAATGATTCAAACATCTTTTGCTGGTACTCAGATGAGATGCCGATGCCTGTGTCTTCCACTTCAAAGCGTATAAACCACTTGCCGTTATGGTCTTTCATTGAGATATTCACATACACGTGTCCCTGTTTGGTGAACTTTATGGCGTTATTCACAAGGTTGATTAAACACTGCGACACGCGTGCCGAATCGGTAAGGATATTCGCGGGGAGCCGGCCTTTCTCATTAATAGCGAAATCGATTCCTTTTTCCGCGGCGAAGGGATGCATCATAGATTCGACTCTGGCGATGATGTCCGCAAGCGAGCATTTCGTCATCTCGATGGTCATCTTGCCTGCTTCAATCTTGGAAAGGTCGAGAATATCACTAATCAACTGCAAAAGATGCTTGCCGCTGTTATGAACTGTTGTGAGCTGCTCCCTGTGCTGTGCGGGAAGGTCTTCGCGCAGCAATATTTCGGTGAATCCGATAATGGAATTCAGCGGCGTGCGTATTTCGTGGCTCATATTAGCCAGAAATTCGCTCTTGGCAGCGTTGGCCTTTTGGGCCTGAGCGGCCATTTCGCTGGCGCTGGCGGTTGCGATTTTCAATGACTCATTGATTTGCTTCAACTCGTTTTCCGCCTGTTTCTGCGCGGTGATATCCCTGACCGTTGCCTGGACGAATATTCTTTTGTCATGCTCCATTCTGGTCAGCAGCACAGTTACGGGGAAATCTTCGCCATTAATTCGCTTGTGTATCCATTCGAAGAAAGAGGAACCCTCTTTCATTGCCTTTTCTATCATTTCCTTGGCTTTATCCGCAGAAACACGACCGTCTGGCTGTTGCAAAGGCGAAATGTCACATGGCCCGAGCGACGTAAATTTCTCCTTTGTGTCAACCTGGAACAGTTTTAGCGTTGCCGGATTACACGAAGTAAATTTCCACGTGGGAGGTTCGAGCATCATTATGGCGTCACACGAGCTTTCGAACAATCCGCGGTACTTCTTCTCACTATTTTGTAATGCCTCTTCCGCCCGCTTGCGTTCGGTAATATCTCTGACGATGTGAACTACATCCGATACCTCTTTGCGGTCATTCAATACGGGAGAAGTGGATATTTCCAGATATTTATTAAGCCCCTCATGAAAAGTTTCTGCTTTTGCGGGCTCATTAGTTGACAGTGTTTTCCTGCAGGGACAATACGCAGGCGGCTCTTTTGTATTGTGCACCAGCTCATAACAGTGTTTGCCGACAAAATCCTCCGGTTTCCCTCCCAGGACATCCGCGAAGGCCTTGTTGGTTTTTTTGAGTTTGAAATCGCTGCCAACAATCGAAACCAAATCCGTAATTGAATCGAAGGTCGTGCTCCATTCTTTGGCCGACTGATACTTTTCCTTGTAAAAACGCAGCCGTTGCCATCTCCAGACAAGCCCGAAACATGCCCCTGTTCCTCCCAGCAGGACGCCGATAAAAATGATTATGCCAAATAGCTTCTGGCGAATCGGCGTGAAAATCTCGGAGGAATCCATTCGATTGACCAAAAACCACGGCGAATGCGGCACCGCACGAACGTCTGCAATCACAGGCACTCCGCGGTAATCTATGCCCTCTACTATACCTTCCTTGCCAAGTACCGCCTGTGCTGCCGCCAGGGTTTTGTTCTCTTTTATTGAAACAACCAGATTGAGAGCAGTGCCTTGTTTAAACTTCAGTTCATTAAGATAACGTATGTTTTTTCCTTCCCGTCGGACAAGCAGCGTCTCCGCCGAAAGATTTTGCACAGGCCAGGTGTTGATTAAGGGATACAGATACTTCGCAGGGTCTGTGCGCAGTGCAACCACTCCAATTATCCGGTTGTTGCTTTCGTTGAGGATGGGAACAAGGACCTTCAGATATATTCGCTCATTCTCCCGATTCTCGTAGAAATCCTCTAAGGCAATCTCGCCCGACTGCAGAATCTCGGAAGATTGCTGTGAAACGTATGAAACGGGCCGCTCGGGGACGTCGGGAACTATTATCTTTTTGCGATACTGGTTATCAAGCAGGAATACGCCGTCATATTGATGTGCCGTCTGGAAACTGCTTAACCAAACCCGTATCTGGTTCTGAGCATCCTGGTCGTTTGGGTCATTGAAGTATTTACGCACCAGGGCGGTAAATGCTGTGTTTTTGTAGAGAGTGCCGCCGTCTCCAAGACGATCTTCTCGCCAATGCATCAACTCGTTTGCCTTTAGTTTGCCGATAGAGGAGAGCTGTTTTTCAACTTCAGCCCGGAGGTATGTTTTGTAATTGGAATAATAGAGGTACCCGAACGTGATTATGCCCGCGGACATAATCACAAATAGCAGGATTAGAAAATGCGGAGCAAATTTGTCTTTTTTATTCCACGCTTCCATTGGTTATAGAACTCTTTCCATGAAAGCCCAAAGCGTGTTCTACATAAGCCAATACAGGTTACTTCAGCATACCCCCAATTTTGTGATGCAGGATTTCAGCCGTGTTATCGGTCTTGGGTCGACCGAAATGAAGCAGGAAAATCCTGAAAATCAGCTTCGTAAACACACAAGGTTTCATAGAGACAAATGGAAGTCCTATAAAGAGGATTGTTTATTTTGCAAAGAATGCTTTTAGAATCGTTTTATGTAGAATCAGGAGCGCAAAATCGGGTGATAAAAAAGCCGTGAGAAACTCACGGCTTTGGGTTGTTTTGGTCCTATATCAATTTCAGCTTCTGCGTTTTCGCAGTAAAGCCGGAATACCCAGGCCGAGCAGAGCAAGTGTAGTCGGCTCGGGGATGACCGCGATAGCGGACTCACTTGAGCCGTCGGGCAGGGCTATTATATGAATGCCGACCCGTAAGGTGCCATCGTTCAATTCGTCAACGACACCTTCAAGTGTGCCGCCATTCTTTAACGTGAAACTAACCTTAACCCACTCGTCGGGGGGCGGCGGGTTTACGCCGTTTTCAGGCGGTGGCGCTACGGCACCGATGCTGAATTCTCTGTCCGCATAGAATCCTATTGTCTCGCCACTGGGCAGATTACCTGGGCCCGGATATACCTCGCTGAAACTTGTCCCAGGACTGTTTTCTATCGCGGAAATATCAAGTAGTGAGCCATCATCATAGTAGATTCTTGCAAGTGAGGACTGTATCGAGCTTATATTGTAGAATGTAAAATCAACCCGCCCCGCCCCGTTTGATACTTCCATATACATATCTAAGTCAGGGCTGTTATAGTATCCGCCGTCGTTGGTAAATATCTGGAAAGGATAAACGTAAACTGCTTGTGCGATACCAGTGGGTATAAATAGCAATAGCCCACAAACCGCGGCATACACCCACAACCTGCGATGTGTTAAGTGCGTCATTCTCATCTCCTCCTTCGAAGCCCTTACCTCCGAACAATGTTTCGGGAAACGTTGGGCTTTTCCGCGCTTCTCGGAACATCATTCAAATATAAGGACAAGTCCTATAATGTCAAGTGAGAAATGGCAGAAAATGCAATATTTTTTGCAATTTTCTTCCTTTCTCCCTGTATAGGCGATTTGTTTAGGCAAAAACCTCGATTTAAGTTAGAAAATCCCTATATTAAATGTGGTTATCGTGCGATTAGAGGTGCTTAATATCTGCGAATTGGTCAAAAAATCCGGGTTCGGATCGGGTGTACAAGCCGACAGTATCATTTTCGGCCTTGATGAGGAACAGGCAGTCCCAGCTCAGCCAGAACCTTCTTCATATCCTCCCAGACCTTTCTGCGGTTCTCATCGGAGTAGTTTCGCAGCAGGTATGCGGGGTGAAATGTCGGCATCAGCTTGATGGGCTTTTTGCCTAAGCCGGGATAATACTCGTGAAATAGTCCCCGTAATTGCCCGATTGCCTTGGGCGTATCCAATAGTGTCTTTGCCGCGTGTGCTCCGAGCGCGACGATAATCTCAGGGTTTATCAGCTCAATCTGGCTTTGAAGAAAGGGGAGACAGGCGATTATCTCTTCGGGTTTTGGGTCGCGGTTATCGGGCGGGCGGCACTTGATAATGTTGCCAATCCACACCTCATCGCGTTTCAGACCACAGGCCCCGATTATCCTGTCCAAAAGTTGCCCCGCCCTACCGACAAAGGGTCTTGCCTGTGCATCTTCGTCGGCTCCCGGCGCTTCGCCGACAAACATAATCTGCGCAGCCGGGTCGCCTTCGCCGGGAACCGCGTTGGTACGCAGCGAACCCAGCTCGCACTTACGGCACAAACGACATTCGTCTGCTATCTTGTCGAGTCCCGCAGACGCTTGCGGATTTGCTGCCCTGTGTTTTCGTTCCACATTCGCCGGCGCAGCGGTCTTGCCTTTTACTGCAAAGCCGCCTGTGAAAAAATCTTCCATCTCGACTTGCTGGCGTATCACCTTATTTATATCAACAGGCCTTTCCATCACTGGTGATTCTATATGCCGGCATAAATCGAGACAATAAAAAAGGGACGCTTATATTGGCAAGCGTCCCTTTAAAGTCGTCGTTTCAGAATCGTTCTACACAAGGCCCTGGGCCAGCATCGCGTTTGCGACCTTGATGAAGCCGGCGACTAAGCCGCTTTCAGAGGGGCCAGGTCGGCGCGTTTGACCGGCGGAAAGCCGAGGTCCCGAAGCACTCGATTGAGCACAGGCAAAGTGAGTTTATCCGGAGCAAGGATTTCAATTCCGATGGGTCTTCCATCGCGGGTAAAATCAATCACAAGACCCGGCTCGACTCGTTCGGTTCGACAACTCTTGTCTCCGGCCCGACGCGGCAAATAGTAGTACCCGGCTATCGGTCGGCCATGTCTAAATGTCACTTCCAAATATGGCTCATTCATATCTGATTAAGTGTATCTTACCACAACATCGGAAGCGAGCTACAGGATTTTTCGCCGGAAATCCGCCCGGAGATGGAGTGCCTGGAATGTTTCGCTCATTCATACTTGCGGCCTGGGCAATAAAAAAGGACGTCCCGATGGGGACGTCCTTTGAGATGCGAAACAACGGGTCGTTCTACACAAGGCCCTGGGCCAACATCGCGTTTGCGACCTTGATGAAGCCGGCGATGTTTGCGCCTACGACAAAATTGCCGGGTTTGCCGTATTCATCGGCTGCCTGGTTTGCATTCTTGTAAATGGTGGTCATAATAATCTTCAGCTCGGCATCGGCCTTTTCAAACGTCCAGGGGATGCGTTGGCTGTTCTGCGCCATTTCCAGGCCTGAGACCGCCACGCCGCCGGCGTTTGAGGCCTTACCCGGCATAAACAGCACCTTCTTGGCGTGGAACACATCGACAGCTTCGGGCGTGCAGGGCATATTCGCGCCCTCGCCGACCGCGATGCAGCCGTTCTTCGCCAGCGCCTTTGCGCCGTCCTCGTCAAGCTCATTTTGCGTCGCACAAGGCAGGGCGATATCGCACTTGACGTTCCAGACGCCGCCGCACCCTTCGGTGTACTTGGCCTTCTTGTGGAACGACAGGTATTCTTTAATGCGTTTTCGCTCGATTTCCTTGATTCGTTTTACCGTATCGAGCTTGATTCCGTCCGGGTCGTAAATGAAGCCGTTTGAATCGCTCATCGTCACGACCTTGGCGCCCAATTGCTGTGCCTTTTCGACGGCATAGATAGCCACGTTGCCGGCGCCCGAGACGCAAACGGTTGCGCCGTCGAAACTCTTGCCGGCGCCTTTGAGCACCTCGTCCATAATATAAACAAGCCCGTATCCTGTTGCCTCGGTCCTGACTAATGAGCCGCCCCATTCAAGACCCTTGCCGGTCAATACGCCGGTGAATTCATTGCGAAGTCGCTTATATTGTCCGAACATAAAGCCGACCTCTCGTCCGCCTACGCCGATGTCGCCCGCTGGGACGTCGGTATCCGGGCCGATGTGGCGGAACAATTCATTCATAAAGCTCTGGCAAAATCTCATTACTTCACCGTCGCTCTTGCCCTTGGGGTCGAAATCGGAGCCGCCCTTGCCGCCTCCCATCATAAGTCCCGTCAGCGAGTTTTTCAGAATCTGCTCGAAGCCGAGGAACTTGATAATCCCGATATAGACGCTCGGATGAAACCTGATGCCGCCCTTATAGGGGCCAAGCGCGCTATTGAACTGGATTCGGAATCCGCGATTGATTTGGAACTGGCCCTTGTCGTCCTGCCAGGGTACACGGAAGATGATTTGTCTTTCCGGCTCGACCAGCCGGTCCAAAATCTTGTTCTTGACGTATTCGGGACGCTTTTCGAGCACCGAACCCAAACTGTCCAAGACCTCTCTTACCGCCTGATGAAACTCGGGCTCTCCTGGGTTACGCTTAAGAACCTGGTCATAGACGGCCTCGATAATACTGTTGGCTGCCATTTTACGCTGTCTCCTTTTTCGTTTTTCTAAGGTTCTCTAAACAGGGTTCAGCCGTGATTACAACTCACACACGGCTTCGCCTCCATATTTGCGACCTCAAGCAGAACCTATACTATACCTTATTCAAAATAACTGATGCTACGATTAAATGATAATACAATCTATCAGGTAAGCTAATAATCGCACTGATTTGCCTGAACAACCGGCCGGGGGTGCCCGCCAGGGCCTGTGCTTCCCCTCGTTTTTCCTTGACCGTCACCGGCAAAAGGGTATAATAAGAATTGCTTTTTGTCTGGGGGCAAAGGGCGACTTTAAGCGGAGTTGGCACTAAGAAGGGAGCGTATTATGCGTAGATTGCTTTTCGCTTTTTTGGCTTTATGTTGCATTGCCCCCGTAGTGATCTCCGTTGAATCAAACGAGCCAAACCGCACTGCTATGCCGGGTTCTTCTCAGGACTCGCTATTCTCCGTCATGCAAGAAGCCTCCGACGGAAACGCCTCAGCCCAGCACAAGCTCGGCGTGATGTACTACAGGGGGGATGGCGTCCCGCAGGATTACAATGAGGCCATCAAGTGGTTTATAAAGGCCGCTGAACAGGGAGACGCGAAAGGCCAGTACATCCTCGGCTTGATGTATGACAATGGCGAACGCGTACCACAGGATTACAATGAGGCCATCAAGTGGTTTATAAAGGCCGCTGAACAGGGAGACGCGAAAGCCCAGCACAATCTCGGCTTGATGTATGACAATGGCGAAGGCGTCCCACAGGATTACAATGAGGCCGTCAAGTGGTTTACAAAGGCCGCTGAACAGGGAAATGCACCATCTCAGGGCAAACTCGGCGTGATGTATGCCCAGGGTACGGGCGTCACACAGGATTACAAGGAGGCCGTCAAGTGGTTCACAAAGGCCGCTGAACAGGGAGAGGCAAATGCCCAGTTCGACCTCAGTTGGATGTATGACATTGGGACTGGCGTCCCACAGGATTATAAGGAGGCCGTCAAGTGGTGCGCAAAAGCGGCTGAACAAGGACTTGCAGAGGCCCAGTTCAACCTCGGCTGGAAATATGACACTGGCGAAGGCGTGCGACAAGATTACAAAAAGGCCGTAAAGTGGTACACAAAGGCCGCTGAACAGGGAGACGCAAAAGCCCAGTTCAACCTCGGCGTGATGTATGCCAAGGGTACGGGCGTCCGGGACAGTTATGTCGAGGCATACAAATGGTTTGTCCTTGCTGCGGCGCAGGAAAACGAAGACGCTGCTGAAGCGAGGGATTTGCTGAAATCCGAGATGCCTGCCTCTCAGATAGTCGAGGCCCAGCGACGGTCAAGAGATTTCAAGCCCAGAGTGACTTCCCCCGCTACACGGGGGGTAGTCAACCCGCAGAGCGTTGTTAACGACACAGCCGAATTCAATGATGAATTGCGGCGGACAAGAGTGAAAGCGAAGGTTGCTGAACTAAAACATCAGATTGACCTTGCTGGGGCAAAGATACAACAGTTGTACCGCGATCCATCTTCTGTGGAGACTCTGGACGTTGTAAATGGGGAGACCCTGAAAGTTGCAAAGGAAAAATGGACACTGTTTTCTGAACAAGCGAGGTGCTACAAAAAACTCATATCTCTTGCAGAACGTAATCCAGACCTCGGATTAGATGTTCTCGGTCTCAAGAAGAAACTCATCGAATGTGAAGACAAAATAAAACACCAGCAAAAGGTCAAAAAAAAATTGCGAGATCGGTCGTATCTTCATAGTGGATGAAGAAGAGGAAGAAAACCAAACCACCAGAGAGTAGAACGTTAGTAAATTACCCGTTTGATAGTTTTTGTTCTATCGCCTCAATCCGGTTCTCCAAGTCCTCAATCGCCTTATGCTCAAGGATATACTCGATAACGGCCTTGCAGACCAGCCGTTTGGGATTTCTGGTTTTAGCCATTGGTGCTTGTTCGGGATTTCGGATTTGGAATTTGGGATTTTAACAGATACTCTGCGCGCTCTGTGTTCTCGGCGGTAAAAAATTCCTCTCACGCGGATTTTCAGGTACAAAAGCAGACGGCCTTTTGGGCGACGACATCGGCAGTCATATACAGTCGGCCCGACCAAGTTGGCCGCGAAATCGGTTCGGATTTTCCTAAATACACCCCGGTCCTTTTATTCACACCTTCAGGGAATAATGGGCAGAAGGACGTGCGATGGATGTTCGGCATCGTGGTATATTGTCTGGGCGGCGCTGCGCATTTCCGAGTCAGCTCCCAGCTCGTGACCTGTATTGGGATTGCGGTCGAAATGAGGGAAGTTGCTGCTCGATACCTCGATGCGCAGCCGGTGACCCGGCAGAAAAACATTGCTGGTCACCCACAAGTCAATTTCGTAGCGATATACCTTGTCCGGCTCGATGAGAGTCAGCTTGCGGTCGGATTCCCTGTATCGGGCACGGAGAATACCGTCACAGAGATTGAATGCACGACCATCGGGGTGAACGTCCACAAGCTTGCCCGTCCAGTCGGTATCCGGCGCAGAGCTGGCCGCGTAGAGAACGACCTTAACAGGCCCCGTCACTTCGAGCTCTTTTTCAAGCGGCTGCGAGGTATATACAAGAACGTCCCTGCGTCTTTCCGCAGTTCTCTGGTCGTGGGGTCCGATTGGGCAGGCCATCAGGTTGCAGCCGCCGAGCGTGGGGACAGGGTCCATGGGGTCATATACGAAGTGGTCCTGCGGCTCGTCTCGTGGCGCGGCTGGGTCGAGCCGTCCGTCGCCGTCGAGCGTGTTGGCAGAGCCGGCGCTGTGGAGATAGTACGGCGTGAATTGGGTTCGCTCGAGGGGCCATTCGTTCTCATCACGCCAATCATTTCGCCCCATCACAAAGATACGCAGTGCAGGCCATTGCTCCACTTTTGTGTCCTTACCCTTAAGCCAGTAGTCGAACCACCTTGATTCGAGTTCTCGCAGGCGAACGTTGGCGCGCGGCCCGAAATCGAGGTCTCCGACCTTTGCAGGGCCGACACCATGCGACCACGGCCCCATAATCACGTATTGCTGTCGGCGCACCTGCTCGCACCTGGAAAGCTTCTTGACTGCGTTTGTGTTCTCGAGGACCGGCTTGGCAAAGATGTCGTACCACCCGCCGATGACCAAAGTCGGCACACAAATCTGCTCCCATTTGTCTCGCACGCCCACCTTCGCCCAATAATCGTCGAAAGTCGGATGGGCGACCCAGTCGCGAAGATATTGCACCTTGCGCCCTATGGCTTTGTCCCATTCGCACAACGGCAGTGTCCTGAACGCTTCGAGCCATCGCTGCTCGTCCCATGTCTGTGTCCGCGCTCCGTTCCCTCCCCTGTAGGACATATCGCTGCCCCAGCCCATAGCCAGGGCGAGATTTAACGCCCCGCCGACGTATTGAGTGTCGTAGCAGTCCATCAGCGGCACCACCGTGAACATACACTTGAGGTAATCGCCTGCCTCCGGCGCTGCAATCCACTGTGTAAATCCCACGTATGAGCCGCCCGTTGTCCCAATCTTTCCATTGCACCAGGGTTGCTCCAGAAGCCATCCCTGGGCGTCGTGACCGTCATCCGCCTCGTTTCTGTGCGGCTCCCAAACGCCCTGTGAAGGCCCTCGGCCGCGACAATCCTGGGACACATACACATAGCCCTGGGAGGCGTAAAAGCGGGCGTCGCTGTTGTTTGCATCGCCTTTGCCGTAAGGCGTGCGGGTCAGGATAACAGGAAATGGGCCTTGCGCCTCAGGCAGGAATACATTGGTTGAAAGCTCAATGCCATCCCGCATCGGCACCCTCACATCCGTAAGGACTTTTACTTCATAGGCGGTGGTCGCCGCGCCGGCCGCGAGAGTCGGCGCAAGGCATAAGACAACAATCAAGAGTGAAGCGACACAGAATGTGGTGCTCCTTTTCATAATTGACTCCTTACAAAATGTTCTATTGGTGCAGGGATTATACCCCCAAAACCGCGGAAACGCAACTCACTCGGTTGCCGGACAGCGAGGCAATCCGTATGACTGGTTCGTTGAGCGGACGGCTAAACAGACGCAGCCGATGAAATGCTATGCCAGGAAGCATACGGCCTTTTGGGCGACGACATCGGCAGTCAAATGCAATCGGCCCCGGTGAGATAGACAACGACCACTGTGGTATAAGAAAAGAGATATCCGATGTGGTAAAATCATCCGCCTTCGCTGAAGATACGGCGGACAAGTCTCACGGGGTAAAGGGTGCGGCGATGGCCGTCAGAAGACGGTAAAAAACCCTATTTTTCCTTGACGGGCATCTGCTAAAGAGCATAATAATAGCCGCCTTTAGATGAACAAAATCCGAAATAACTACGCATTCATAGACAGTCAGAACGTTAACCTTGCCATACGGGACCAGGGCTGGACACTTGATTTCGGGCGTTTCAAAAAATACCTTGCCGATAAATATGGCGTGGCCAGGGCGTTTCTGTTTATTGGTTATCTGCCCACAAACCAGAATCTTTACACCGCTTTACAGCAGCAGGGTTATATCCTGATTTTCAAGCCGACGCTGGTTTTAAGCGATGGCAGGGTAAAGGGCAACGTCGATGCAGAGCTTGTTCTGCATGCTATGATTGAATATTCAAACTACGAAAAGGCCGTTATTGTCTCCGGCGACGGCGACTTTCATTGCCTGATAAAGTATCTCAGAGACAGGAGGAAACTGGAAAAGCTTGTTATCCCCAACCGGCAAAAGTTTTCATCGCTTTTGAGAGAGTTTGTCCCGATAGATGTGGTTTTTATGAATAACCTCAGGGGTAAATTAGAACACAGAAAGCCATAAAAAAAGAGAGGCATTGCCGCAGGGACGAAACCCATTGGATAACCTCTCATCGTGATTCCATAAGGATTATACGAATCACATCGGCAAAATGCAAGTTAATCTTGTTGTCTTTTTAGTGGCGTGTAACATTTTTTATATGCAGGAAAATCGGTTTTGAGGCCAATAATGCGTTTTGCCACACTTTTTCTTCTCGGCCTGGGTGTGCCGATTATTTCAAGTCGCGGATTAGGACGAGCAATAATCAGACAGGATTGAGATTAGGATTTTCAGGTTAAAAAGCAGATGGCCTTTTGGGCGACGACATCGGCAGTCAAATGTAACCGGCCCGGCCCAATATCGCATACCTTCACCACGTCTGCATATTTTGCTTTTTCAGGAAGGATTTGACCAAGCACATTCGGCTGCGAATCAAGCCATTTCTCATTGAAGGCGAACTTTTCCTGATTAGGGAAAATGGCCACATAGAAAATGTCCGTCTCGACCAGGTCCTGGAAGAAATGTGTGCCGAATGAAAGCTCCGGCATAAGGTTGCTGCCTTCGCAGGCAATCTCGCAGAGGACGGCAACGTTGTTTATTTCGGCAAAGTTGACCGGAACGCCGAGCGACGGCGTGGTGGTCCCCCATCGTCCGGGGCCTGCCAGAAGCGTGGGCATCTGCTCTCTATCCGTAATCTGTTTGTTCAAAGTCCCCACCAGCCGGGCGATATCATATTTCTGAGACAACGTCAGCGCACCGTATGCCTCGGGCTTTACATATATGACTCTCCCAAGCGACTGCGAGATGCTGCCCCCCATAAAATATCCCTCGCATCGAAACAGTATTTTGTCGCTGTCGATGTCGGACGGGATTTCCACCCGCCCCTGCCGGCCTCTGGTCTGCAGCGGCCTGCACTGAAGCAGGTTTATCATCAGCCCGGCGTCTTTCGTGAAGTTGACTGTAAACTCAACATCGACCGGGTAGTGGTACCTGTGTTCGAGCGTCTTGAGTATTTTTCGCATGTCCTCGACAAACGCCGTGTCCTTAAGAAGATTCTCAAAGTTGACAATCCAGTATTTCTGCTCGGTCAATCCAAGTTGTTTTGCGCGGTCGGCCATTTCATAATCCTGTGCGGCGACAAGGTCGGGATTCAGACCAATATCTTTGGCGAGCAGTTCCTGCAGAGGAAAGGCAGTCAGCATATTGCTTTTTATGTCCAACAAATCGACCTGATGCTGCGAAAATCTCCTGACGTCGTCCATCCCGGAAAGAGGACGCAAAAGCGGGGCATCAAGCGCTATGATTCGCGGATAATCATCTTCGACTCGGTTTACCGCCCGTGTGCCCAGACCGACAACCAGTCGAACCATACCTGCCTTAGGGTCCAATTGCGGATTCCAGACAAAAGTATTGTAAGAAACGCCGACACCGGCCAGGTCGGGAAAGAAAAAGCTGTTGCGGTACGAACCCGAAACACGCTGAACAAGCAGCGCCATTTGCTCATCCTGCTGGTCGAGCCCTCGCTGCAGCCGATAAACAAGGGCGTCTTCGTCCATCGTGCTTGCATAGACCTTCCGCACGGCCTCTTCAAATTGTGCGTACCTCTGCTCAGGACTTCCCTGATTGACGCAGAACAAGCTCTCGTACTTGCCGGCAAACGCATTGCCGAACGCATCTTCCAGCAAGCTGCTCGAACGCACGATTATCGGCGATTGCCCGAAGTACTCTATCATTTCCGCAAGCTGCTCACGAACCTGGTCGGGGAATTTGCCGTTCAGCAGTCGCTCTTTCAGCTCCGGCGCAACCTTGAAGTACCCCTCTTTGGTTTTTTGCTCCATTCGCAGTTTCCAGGAGCCGTTCTCGACAATATAGGTGTAAAAGACGTCGGAGCCGACATAGAAAGAGTCGTGCGGCTCAAGGTGCTGCGCAAGGCCGAGGGATTTGTCCCTTGAGATAATGCTGTTGGCAATGAGCATCCCGACCGCTTTACCGCCGATATAGCCCGTCCCGATGAGCCGGTTCTTGATGTTGAGCAAGTCCTCCAACGACAGGTGCTTTTTTGCCAGGGCCAGCATTCTTTTTTCCCTAGCTATCATTATCCTGCAAAGCCGGTCCAGCGCCTGTTTCTTTTCTTCTTCCGTGGCATCGGGCTGTTCCGACAGCTCGCGCGCGCGGATGAAAAGCCGGTCCCAGTAATCCAGCGCTCTTTTTGAAGAGTCCAGACCTTCTTCGTAGATGTGCGAAATCAGCCGGGATGCGTCCACGCTGCTGGTCACAGGCACGAATCGGTCGCCCTGCTTTAAGTGCGGCAGGAACATCGTGGGCGAGTATCGCTTCCATACCTTTAACGGATGAATATAGAAATTACTCTCGAAATTATACAAATCCAGCAGCAACTGGGTTGTCTCACGGATTCTGGCGATGGTCTTGAACGAGTGATTGTTTCGCAGAAGCGCAAAGTATGCAATGGTATCAAGCTCAAACAGATAGGGGCAGGTAATCATAAAGAAGTTGCCTATCATCAGGTCCGTCGCCCAGGCGCTCAACAGATAAGAAAGAGAATCGAAGAAGTAATATACTCCTTTGCCTTCGGCTGAGATGATGTTGTGAACGGCGGTTGAAAACGTCTCAAAGCCGCTGCCTGCGTCGAGATTGTATGTTTTGACGGCGGCCCCCGGCTGCACAAGGGGGGGATGATTGGCAAACCTCATATAAACCACCCTTTTGCCGGTCCGTGCTGCACGTGAAACAAACGGCTCAACGAAGCTGCGGAAATCGTCAATCGAATCGACCTGCCAGACCACGTTATCGCCTTTTCGCAGCCCGTTTAGCGTCTCATCGAGACCTGTTAGCCCTGTGCTTGCCCCATCAGGCATACTTTGTACTCCATTAGCCACGGCAGATACCGACCTGCCCGTACCGATTTAATCGGCGTTTCCGAGATTGATTTTACGCCGGCATTGCTTTTTCTCATAGCCATTATTAGAATAAGTAAACTTTGCCTTGCGATGGCACAACCAGCATCAGCATTGGGGATATATCATATATTACGTATCTCCGCTCTGCTGGGGAAGAACTATCGAGTAATATGTTTTATAAAGGCGACTTATAATGCATATAGAAACGCTTAAGATATTCTGCGACCTGGCTGACCTGCGGAGTTTCTCGAAGACCGCGGACAAACATCTTCTGAGCCAGTCGGCTGTCTCGCAGCAGCTTGCACAGCTTGAAATCGAAAATAAATGCCAACTGCTGAACAGGAAAAAAAGACCGCTTGAGCTGACGGGCGCCGGCGAGGTCTTCTACCGCGGCTGCAAGGAAATCGCAGATAGATACGAGCAGCTAAAGAGCGAGCTCAATGCACTGCGGTCTGCAGCAGGAAAGCGAGTCAACATTGGAGCGATATACAGTATTGGGATGCACACACTGCCGGGCTATCTCAAGAAGTTTATGGTCAGCCGGCCGAATGTCAACGTACACGTCGAATACTTCAACGCCGAGCGAATCTATGAGGTTGTACTGGCTGGAGACATCGATATCGGCCTTGTCGCCGTGCCCAAGAGAGACAAACGGCTGGATGTTTATGACTTTGAGGATGAGCCCCTTATTTTGGTATGCAGTCCCAAACATCCCCTGGCGTCACAGTCACAGGTCGATATTCACAAGGTGCAGTACGAGCGGTTCATCGGCTTTGAGAAAAGCGTACCGACAAGGGCCTGGATAGACGGCATCCTTCAGCGTTATAATATCGAAGTCCGGCCCGTTATGGAGTTCGACAACATCGAGACGGTCAAACGCGCGGTCGAAATCAACGCGGGCGTCAGCATACTGCCGCGAACCGCCATCCTGCAGGAGCTTGCCGGCGGAACAATAAAGGCCGTCGAGTTCAACAATGAGAAGTTCGTAAGACCCACGGGCATAATTATCCGCAGAGACAGGGTCTTGAGCCAGGAGGCGAAGTATCTCGTGGACCTGCTCCGCAAAAAATCGTAAGTCGCCCTGAACCAACATTGCACGAGCAAATACCGCCTATGCCAATCAAAGCCGTCATATTCGATTTGGATGGGACCATAACCGAGCCGTATTTTGACTTCAATGCTATTCGGCAGGAGATGGGATTTGCCAAAGACGCCGGGCCTGTCCTTGAGCTGATGGAGAAAATGCCCCCATCACAGCGAAAACACGCCGAGGAAATACTGCGTTCTCACGAGGAAAGAGCAGTCGCCGAATCGAAACTAAACCCCGGTGCAAAAGAAACGCTTGATAAGTTGGGACAGGCCGGTATTCGAATCGGCATAATCACCCGCAATAAGCGAAGTAACGCCTTCGCCGTCGCCAAAAAGCACCGGCTAAAGTTTGACGCCGTTGTCGGTAGAGAGGAAGGCCCCGTAAAGCCCGATGCCTTCGGTGTGCTGCACTTATGTGAGCAGTTTGGCATAAGGCCGCACGAGGCGCTGGTTGTCGGCGATTACCTCTTCGATTTGCTGTGTGCAAGGGCCGCAGGCGCCGTTTCCGTGCTTTTGAAAAACCATCGAAAGGCCAACGAATTTGCACAATACGCCGATTTTGTTATTGATAATATAACCGAAATACTCAAGATTGTTGAAGATAAGTAGAATAATGAAATAATTGGGAACTGTCCCTAATTAACCCTAATTAACCCAGAATTGGGTGGACAAGGTCTTCTTCAAATGCTGGAAGGATAGGGGACCTATCAACCGGTAATTCGCATATTCACAAATACTTAATTTGGATATAGAAGGGGAATTGAAATGAGGCACATTTTGATGATATCCTTGGTGCTTGCAATCAGTACACCGGTCTGTGCGAACCGGTTGGACCCAAAGCCCAAGATGGACGCCAATGAAATTACGTGGTTTGGGGTATTGGACAACGTGATAGTAACCTGCTCCAATGCCGGCTGGGTACAGGTTTTAGATTATAATACGGTCAGACCGTCGGCTATGTGGTGCCTCGATGACTACTCATATGAGGAGATGTTGAATTTGATTCTAGTCCCGAAGGGTTCTATACGTCTCTTCGCACATGTGAAATGGCTAGGGCCATCGGTCTTGGGCATCCGGTTCTACAACCTTGATACCGGAGTGCCAACAATGGATCGTCGTGTTCGGGGGGACCCTTGGCTGATGGGAGTGGTTTTTAACAAGGAAGGATCTCAATTATATTGCATTGGCAACCAGACGATTTTCCGCATAGACGAAGGAACATCAAAGATAACGCAGTTGCCTTTAGACAAGCTATATCCCTTAAGCGTTTGCTGGATCAGAGCATTCCCGGATGAAAATGTTTTTATCTTATGTCACGATAGCCATCTGATAGGGAAAAATTGGAAGGGCAAGCCCTTATGGAGAATGAATTTTAAGGGATGGGGTCAATCCCTGGACCTTGGCCTGGTCCCTTCACTACCCATATCCCCCAATGGAGTGTTTCTTGTTGAAAGTGAAAACCTTAAAGGACCTGCTCGAATTATTAGCGTCAGCTTGCTGGACGGACGGGTTCTTTGGGAAAGGCCCATCTCTGATTCGAACGGCAGTACCTTCCGCGCAATGTCATACGACGGCAGGAAGCAAGCGTGGTTTGAGAAGGGGAAACTGTGGATTAGAAGCATAGATCCCAATAGTGCTGTTGAGGTACCACAGATAGATATGCTCGCTGACGTCGCATTCGTTGGCGACGGTAGCACTCTGGTCTCTTTACCAACGCTTACCATTGTCGCTGAGGACAAGACAGCTAATACTGTGACGCTTCAACGAAAATCGCACGTGCTCAGTGTGTTAGACACCGCATCTGGCAAGACAGTCAAGACAGTCGATCTTGATGATGAGAGGTTCAAAGCAGCCAGAAAAGATACTTCGGCAGCCGCCTCAGACGCGAATGCGAAGTGACTACTGCAAGTTGCCGGACGGGGTTAATTAGGGACAGTTCCTAATTTGGGTTGACAAAAGTTTCCTGGCGGATGCTAATACTGTTTATGCCGCGAACAGAACGAATAGTTATATCGGATGTGCCGTATTATTTATGACCGGAAACAAAATAGCGAAGGTTCTCATTGTGATGATATTTATGATTGGGGCATGCAGAGGGCAGTCCGAATCAAATAATGTCCTCCTCTGCCAGCCAAAGAACACGGATGTCAATTCTATTGACTCAATCCTGCAGCAATTGAGGGGAAAAACCAGCGGGCTTCAGTCATATCAATGCAGCATCAAATACCTTTTCAGCCAGCCCCTGCTTGAGTCGCAGACGCTTAAAACAGGCGTACTTTATTATGACAAATCCGGCGACCAGTCCAAGCTTCGCATCAATTTTGAGACGCTCAAGCAGGACGATGAGCCGGAGAAGAAGTATATCGAGCACTACATCTTTGACGGCCAGTGGCTGACGCAAATCGACTATCAAATCAAGCAGGTCAAACGCCGACAGCTTGCCGAGCCGAACGAGCCGGTTGACGCCTTCGAGCTTGCCAGAAGGAATTTCCCCATAATCGGTTTTACCAAAACAGAAGAACTTAAAGAGCAATTTGAAATAACGCTTGCTGAGCCGAACAAAAATGAGCCAGCCGAGTTGGTTCTTCTGCACCTGAAAGTAAAGCCGGAATCGATTTACAAGGATGATTACAAGACGGTCGATTTCTGGATTGATAAGCGTCTTTCTCTTCCTGCAAAAATCATCGCCGTCTCTACTGAAGAAGATATCTACCAGATAGACCTGACCGGCGCAAAGGCCGATGAGCCGCTCGACAAAAAGGTCTTCGACTTTACGATTCCCGACGGCTTCTCCGAACCGGAAGTCATTCCTTTGAGGAAAGAGACCTAATATCCGGTTGGTGTTTGGCGCGTTCAGAATGTAATTGACAGATAAGCCGTTTGACCTTAACTTCACGCACGTTGTGAAGTCGAACTGGGGACAGAAAGGATGCGATTATGGCAAAGGGAATAGTCATTTACTACACAAGAAGCGGTCATACGAAGGAAATGGCAGAGCTTGTAGCCGAGTCAATGAACGAGGCAGGTCTGCCTACAGAATGTAAGTCGGTCGAGAAGGTCAAGGTTGATGACCTGCTGGGCTATGATGCAATAGTGGTTGGGTCGCCGACTTATTATGGGACTATGGCTGCACAGCTCAAACAGCTATTTGACGACCTTGTGGTCAGGCACGGCCAGTTGGACGGCAAGGTCGGCGCCGCCTTTACAAGCTCGGCAAACATTGGCGGCGGCAATGAAACGACCATTTTGAGCATATTGGAGGCGATGCTGATTAGCGGAATGGTCGTCCAGGGCGACCCTCAGGGCGACCACTATGGGCCTGTCTCCATCGGCAAGCCCGACCATAGGGTCGAGCAGTTGTGCAAACGCTGGGGCAAAAGAATCGCCGACCTTACTAAGAAACTGACCGGCTGAAAGAGCCGACTTTAGCAGGACGTTTTTTTGCGTAAAAAACGCAATTTTCTTTGACAAACCAGTTTCGCAACGTTAGTTTCTGCGCAATTGTCGTCATTGTACAAAACACTAACCGCCTTTGATGGAGGACTTTTTAATGCAAGATTACGAGAGTTTGAAAGTTCTGGTAGCCGAGATTGAAGCCGATGTCAGCAAAGCTGAGGGCGGAAACAAGGCAGCGGGCACGCGGGTTCGCAAGCAAATGCAGAAAATCAAACAAGGGGCCCAGGTAGTCCGCAACAAAATCCTTGAAATCAGGTCGGTCGAGTAGTTCATAAGAGTTTCCCGTGTTTGCCGAATCTGACGCGCGTTTCGGTCGGCGTGTGGGCTGTATGCCTGCAAACCGATGACTATCGTCTCCTCGAAGCGTGAAACCGCTTTATATTGAGGTTTTCCCGATGCCGCCGCCATTATTGTTCGATTTGTCAAAGATAGACCTGTCTGCCAAGCCCATTTTCGATAAACAGGCCATCAGCAAGGTCAACCCCCAGCAGTTCGAGATGCAGCAGCTTGATGGCGTGCTGTGGTTTGACAAGGAGAATATGCTGGTGCTGGGCTACAAAGACGTGACCAACAGGGAGTTCTGGTTTCGCGGCCATATCCCCGGAAGGCCTCTGATGCCAGGCGTGATTATGGTTGAGTCGGCTGCGCAACTGCTTAGCTTCTTCGTCAAGCAGGTTATGGGCGAGACGGGCTTCATCGGCTTTACCAGTATCGAATCGGCCAAGTTCCGCTCGACCGTCGAGCCGGGGCAACGACTTTTACTCTTGGGAAAAATCACTAATTTCCGCAAAGGTCGAAAATACGACGCCTATATCCAGGGCCTGGTCGGCGACAAAATGGTTTTCGAGACCGAAGTTTCCGGAATGGGTATTTGACTTGCAGGAGTTACCACGTGCCCGGTGAAGAACAAGTGCTGGCTGTTGATTCGGCGAGGATGTGTCCCGCAAAGCGGTGAAGATGGCCGAATGTAAGGGGTGAGGCCCTTATGATTTTGTGAAGTAGAAAACGAGTGTGTCGATGAGAACTAAAAACAAGGCACGAAAAGAAATTCGGCGTATGGTTGCTCGTATCGTCAAACGTTTCCGCCCTGAGAAGGTTATTCTTTTCGGCTCCTATGCTCGCGGTAACGCTACCGCCGACAGCGACGTTGACCTGCTTGTGGTTATGCCCGTAGCCAGCTCAAGACGCGAAAAGGCGGTAAAGATAGGAGTCGCCCTGCACGATATTCCCATCGCCAAAGATGTGATTGTAGTCACACCGGAGGAATTCGAGTGGAGAAAAGATGTAATTGGAACTGTTGAATGGCCTGCTGCGCACGAGGGGAAAGTCCTGTATGCCCGGAAATGACAAGATTCTTATTGTTGTGCAGGAGTGGGCTGCCAAGGCCGAGAACGACCTCAAGAACGCGGCTCACACGTTGAAGCTGGGAAGGGACTGTCCGACGGACACTGTCTGCTTTCATGCGCAGCAATGTGTCGAGAAATACCTCAAAGCATTTCTGGTCCTTGCAGAAATTCAGTTTCCAAAAACGCACGACATTGAAGTATTGGCAGGTCTTATACCGAAAGGCACAATTGCTTTTCTGACGGTGGAAGAGCAGAGACGATTAACGGAATATGCAACGGTAATGCGTTATCCCGGTCCTTACGAGCCGATTCGACTATGCGAGGCCAAAGAAGCGGTAAGGATTGCCCGGCTGGTTCGGCGGAAGATACTCAAACTGATGGAAAAGAAACCTTTGTTTTAAGTTATTGCTGGAAGTCCCTGGCCAAACTCACAAAGTTCAAAAAATGATGAAAATATGATGCCTATATCCAGGGAATGGTCGGCGATAAAATGGCTTTCGAGACCGAAGTTTCGGGAATGGGCATTTGACTTGCAGGAGTTACCGCGTGCCTGGTGAAGAACAAGTGCTGGTTGTCGAACGAAAGGTTGTCGAGCAGGTCGGGATGTTTCACGGTCTTGCCTTCGATGTGCAGCGCTATCTCGACAAGATATTCGCATCGGGCGTACCAAGGTTTATATCTCGTTCGCAGGCCGAGAAAGACCCATCTTTCAAGCAAATCATTCCTTATGTGATTATGACCTGCAATGGTAAGTTCCTCAGTTACGTTCGCGGCAAACGCGCGGGCGAGACCCGGCTTGTCGCAAAACGCTCCATCGGCATAGGCGGCCACATAAATCCCACGGACGATATGCCGCTCTTTGGCGATTTCTATGAGACATATCTTGCTGCTGTTGAACGTGAAGTTGCGGAAGAAGTTGTCGTAGAAACAAAGCATACCGATAAAATTGTTGCACTCCTTAATGACGACTCGAACGCAGTAGGCAGTGTGCACCTCGGAATCGTTCACCTGTGGACTTTGGATGAGCCGAAGGTGAATAGACGCGAACAAATGATTACACAAATGTCGTTTATGACATTGGCCGAACTCCAGGCCGTCCGCGATTCAATGGAGACCTGGTCGCAACTCTGCTTCGACGGCTTGGCAAAAATGGCCTGAATTGCCAGAAGATGCCCAATCAGCTATAAAGATAACATTTCAGGGCGTTTCTTTTAGCGTTTTCTTCTCAGCATCACCACACCGAGGCAAGAGGGAAAACCATAGATGGTTTTTTCTTATCCCCTGCCAATTATAGGCTCAATATCGATAGTCGTCTGATACCTTCCTTGATATTGGTTCGAACAGCGGCCTCATGCGCTTTTTCTATCCTTTCCTGATCAAAGAGTGAACTCAACCACTCCGCTCTGTAAGCTGTCGTAAAAGTATTAGACCAAACAGGCGCATGTGTCTTCGCATTAGTCAGTTCCCATTTTGTCTTCATGCCTATAACAATATTAGCTCCATGCCATGGCTGGTCATATCCCCAAATAGTAACATCAAGAATATAGTCCGCACCGTCGCCCTTTGTCACAGTCTGGAAAACACCTGATTTTGCCAAGGCATTGCTTAAAGCTTTGGTATACGCTATGTTTGATATTTGTGAACTCCACAGAGGTTTAGCGTCGATACCTCCTCTCGAGTCCTTTATGCTGACAGTACAGGGGTGTTTATTTACCACTTCAAAAGATGTAGGCACCATACTACTTGCTTTTGCTGCACAACCACTGGCAAGCAAAATCACACTCAAATTGGCCAAAACTAATACACTCACTATAATAATTTTTCTTGAAAACATTTGTTTCATTTTTATCTCCCTGTTATAAAACGGACATTTTTTTGTCATCCCCCTTTTCACCTCTATTTGTGGCAAAATACAAACGGATTATACCACAAATAATATTGTCTTTAAAAAGATAATATTTTGTTGGTTCAAGGGCTATTGGCCCAAAAAGCGAGCATTGTCCGGTAATTTGTGATTTTCCAGAATTTCGTCTACGGTAGGCTCCCTTCCCCATGGCGTTTTAAGAGTCATTGTTTGGTCTCCAAGGGGGCACCCTCTTCCAGCGGCAATCATAAACAGGTGGTTGTATCGGGTATTCAGAGCTTGGATTTCAGTTTCCTCAGCTTTCAAGGTGTCTATCTCAAACAACGGGTAAATCAAGAATCCAAAACAGATTAGTCCTTGATTTCTCGCTTCCCTTTCCTTTATTTTTGCCGGTTTTAGTGCTATTTCTTTCATTGCCTGGGCCATTTTTATTTCGAGTTCTTCACAACTTAGTTTACCGTCGCCTGGCTCATAAGATAGAACTGGATTTGGAGTTCGACCACTACAACCAAGATAGAATATGCAACAAATCAGGCTGATAAAAAGTGCTATCTTTCTCATTTTTAAGTCCCTCTCAAAATTAATATAATCAATCCCAAAACCTCACTCCACCGAACAAAGACCCATTATAAACAACTCCGATTATAGGTGAATTGAGGTGGTTTTTCAAATTTTATTCCTTGGTTATTTACTACTTAAACATCTATTGCAACCATAACATCAGCTACCGCCTAATGTTATGTAAAGCATATTTTTTTAATTTCATTAAAAGCTTATTGCTTTCTGTTGGTACGTCATATTTTTTAGATACGGTTTGCGATAAGATAATCTTCTGGTCTTTGTCCTGGGCAAAGTAGCCAACTGTCAGTTTGATAATCTACATTGTGTGTCTGCCCATCGTGAAAATCGATATAATCGGCGATAACCTCTTGCCACATAAAATCAGTACACCCAAGATAAGAATAAATTTAATTCTCATCGCTCTACCTCCTCAAAAAATTGTTAATGTTTGTGTGCGGTGATACCGCGTTATATGGTCTGTGGAATCAAAAGAATTGCTCACTCTCATCCTCATCTTCTCAACCCTTATCTTTTGCCTTTTGCCCCCAGTCAAAAGCAATATTGATTATACCCTTTAGCCGGTAACGGTCAAGGAAAATCTGGGACCGCTTCGCTTGAGTTACGGAGGGTGGCCTAATGGACAATGGGGCAAGGGAACCCGGCTGCGCCAGAGATGATATAGACAGGCATCGATTTACTTTGCCCGCCGAAGGCGTATCAAAAACGTACCATTGTACCGAGGTAATAGGATATTGCGTTGCCGAGCGCCGCGATGATGAACGCATACTTCCATTTGAGTTCGGTGAATGTGTCTGACTGGAAAACATCAAAAGTGCTTAACAACTTCATAAAAGCTCCATCGGCGGCGACTATGGCCGTCTCAGCGAACAGGACGTTGGCGCCCGCGTTGCGAAGCGGCAGAAAAAACGCGAAATAAACGACGAGGTTGCCGACATACAATACAGGCAGCGTATGCACACCAGACATGCCGGCGAATAACAGGAAAAACGTCCCGACTATTGTCTCCAGTGCAAGTATGTAAGCGACCGGCAACAAAACGAGGACTGACCCTATCGGGTCGATAATGGGATTTGCTGATGCTGCGCTCACCAGGAGAAGTACCAGAAGCAAGCCGGCATAATTCCTCATTGGTCGCACTCCATATCCCGTGACCATCTGCCGCCGGATAGCAAGGCCGTACATATATAATTATACCCTTTTGCCGGTGTCGGTCAAGAAAAATCAGGGCAAAATCCCTTCGGTTCGGCTTAAAATGTGGTAGAATACGGTAAACGGTTGCCCGCCTCGGCTTGACGCCTCGTCGAGACGGGCGGTTGCGCGGCGTGATAAGGAAACCAGGCCATCAGAGAACCAGGATGTAGAATACCAGGAATCAGGATGTCAGGAAAAGAGCAAGGTTGCCTGATATTCTGGTAACCTGATACCCATTACCTGATAACCTTATATCCTGATAACCTAAGACGAGCAGCGTAACCGAGCACGGGAAGACGGGAAATAAAGGGTTTATGTTATGAAAACGCAGTGTCCTAATTGCAAGGCCAAGTTCAACGTCAATGATAAGTTCGTCGGCAAACAGGCGAAATGTCCCAAGTGCGCCAAGGGCTTTACTATTGAGCCATTCATAGAGACACCCGTAGCAGCTCTCACCGCAGAGAACGCAGAGAAATCGGTTGAGTCAAACGGGGGCGATGTTCGTTTCGTCAAACGTCCAATGTCCAACATCCAACATCCAACGTCCAACACAACCGATACGGGCTGCACAACCGAAAGACAAAATACGCAACCTGCGGTCTCCGCGGTAAAATCATTATCAAAACCAGCGTTATCAAAAACGGTGTTTGTGTATTGCTGGATGGCCCTGCGGATTATCGCAGGAGCTCTGGCTGCGCTGGGTCTGATGCTGGCAATAAGAAAAGGGACTCATTCGACTTTGATTGCGGCTTTCGCGGCTGCGGATGTTTTCTTGGTATGCAGTGTGTTCATCGAGCTGGCGCTATTTTACAAGATGTGGGCCGCCATTCGTGATGATGAGGAATCCATATTACCCGCCAAGGCGGTCGGGTTTTTATTCATTCCGGTATTCAATATTTACTGGGCTTTGTTAATGATTACCGGCTTTGCAGAAGATTACAACGCATTTATACAGCGGCGGGCAGTAAAGACCAAAGATTTGCCGATGTCGCTGTTCCTGATTTACGCGTTTGCGTTCATATTAGCCGCAACGGTCCTGATGACTCCTATGATATGTGTGTTTGCATTTGTAGAACTGATAAGCAGGGCTTTCATCGGCTATCCTTTGCAATCTTGGCTGCTCTTCTCTTTTGTATCCGCGGCAGGTATCGCTCATTTCATTACATATATATTGTTTGCGATAAAAACCTGTAACGCGGTAAATGCTTTGCCGGAAAGAAAAAGCAGGTAAGACGTAAATCCGCAATTCTACGGTTTCTTTTTGAACAGGAGAACAGTTGAGCAGGAGACCGCAGTGGAACAACAGCCAGTTCAATATCAACTGTTCGCCTGTTCCACTGCTCCATTTTTTGCTCCGCAAAAAATAGCCCCAAGGGGATTCGAACCCCTGTTGCCGGGTTGAAAACCCGATGTCCTAGGCCTGCCTAGACGATGGGGCCAGGTGAAAATCAAATATCAAAAATCAAAATGTAAAAAGAGCGCCGGGTGTCGCTTCGCGGCAATTCCAAATTTTTTATTTTTGAACTTTTATTTTTGAATTTAATTTTCCTACTCCATGCTGATTGCTTCATCGGGACAGGCATCGATGCATACGCCGCAGTCGATGCAGGAGTCCGCGTTCACCTGTGCCTTTCCGTCAACCATCGAAATGGCTTCGCTCGGGCACTCTTCCACACACGTTTCGCAACCGGAGCACTTTGCCTTATCTACCTTTGCCGGCATTTACATAACCCTTTCCAAAAAAACCGTACAAATACAAACAAAATTACTACGCATCCGGCCTTGCCCTGGGCTGCGCCGGGACAAGCAAGACGGACGAAATGTTACAAAATCACAAATATAATACAACACAAATTTTTTATCTGTTCGCCGGAAAATAAATTTGTCTTTATTCCGCCGCCCGACAGCAGTTATATTACAGAAATGGTGTGTTAGAATTCTTTATCGGCTTGATTGAGGGAACTTCTTTATGGCAAGATTATTTTGCTGTGTTTTACCGGTTTTACTGCTGTTCGGCTCTGGATGCACAGGCGAGGGGCGGTTAAATGAAAAGCAGTTTGACGTTGTGGTCTATGGGGGTACATCCGCCGGCGTTGTCGCCGCAGTCCAGGCCGCTCGAATGGGAAAATCGGTCGTTTTGATTGAACCGGGCCGGCACCTCGGCGGGCTGTCGTCGGGCGGGCTGGGGGCAACCGATATCGGCAACAAAAAGGCAATCGGCGGGCTTGCACGCGAATTCTACCATCGCGTCTATCTGCATTACATAAAGGCGGATACCTGGAAGTACGAAAAGCGAGAGCAATACAGACGAGACCCCAACACCTGGCACGGCGGGGCGGACACCTGGGACAAAGAACAGGCCTGGTGGTGTTTTGAGCCGCACGTTGCAGAAGCGATATTCAACGATATGATTCGTGATGCAAAAGTGCCGCTCATTTTCGGCGAGCGCCTTGACCTTAAAGCCGGTGTGCAAAAAGATGGGACGCGAATCGTCACAATCAAAATGGAGTCGGGCAGGAGCTTTCGCGGCAGAATCTTTATTGATGCAACATACGAAGGCGACCTGATGGCAAGGTCAGGCGTCTCTTACACAGTTGGCCGAGAGGCAAATTCAAGATACGGCGAAACGCTTAACGGAATTCAAACCCAGCGTGCCGTTTCCCATCAGTTTGTCAAATGCGTTGACCCATACATCAAATCCGGTGAACCAGAAAGCGGTCTGCTTGCGGGCATTGCAGCCGACAGCCCAGGCATCGAAGGCGATGGTGACAGGCGAATCCAGGCGTACTGTTTCCGTATGTGCCTTACCGATATCGTCGAAAACAAAGTGCCGTTTCCGAAACCTGCTGATTACAACGAGCTGCGATATGAGCTGCTGCTGCGGTATTACGAGGCCGGCTATAGCGGTATCGGCTGGCTGCCGACAATGATGCCCAACCGCAAGACCGACACAAACAACGGCCAGGCCTTCTCTACCGACAATATCGGCGGCAATTACGCTTATCCCGAAGGCGATTATACCGCTCGCGCAACAATTATCGCCGAGCATGAGAGTTACCAGAAAGGTCTTATGTGGACGCTCGCAAATCACCCGCGAATCCCTGAGAAGATTCGCAGGCAGGCAGCCCGATGGGGACTTGCAAAGGACGAATTTACCGACAACAACAACTGGCCTCACCAATTGTATATCCGCGAGGCCAGGCGTATGGTCAGCGATAATATTATGACCGAGCACAACTGCCGCGGAAGAGAATTAGCCGCTGATTCGGTCGGCCTGGGCGCCTACGGTATGGATTCGCACAATACCCAGCGGTATGTCGATGCGAATGGCTGCGCCAGAAACGAAGGCGATGTGCAGGTGCCTGTCGCCGGGCCATATCCGATAAGTTACCGCTCGATTGTGCCAAAGAAGAATGAATGTTCAAATCTTCTTGTGCCGGTTTGCTTATCCAGCTCGCACATTGCTTATGGTTCGATTCGTATGGAGCCGGTTTTTATGGTCCTGGGTCAATCCGCCGCGACCGCCGCCTGTCTTGCCATCGACGACAATGTCCCCATCCAGACAATCGATTATGCCGAATTGCGAGCGACGCTTCTCAAAAACGGCCAGGTCCTGCAATGGAAGTGAAACCGCCGACAGCCCCAGCGTCATACATCTTGAAAGGTTGTTGTTAAGCGTTCAGGATTGCTTTTACATTGACCTGTCGGATTGCCGGCGGGGGGAATGGGACGATGTTGCCTTCGATGTGCCGGCCGTCCACTTCAAGAGAGACATTGTTGCCTTTGCCTGCGCGCTGGATGGTTACGTTGTATGTTACGCCTCGAAAGACGCGGACGGCCTTGAAGCCGGGCCAATCAGACGGGATGACCGGAGCAATTTGCAGACCGCGGAACGTGGGACGGATTCCCAGCAGATACTGCGTGGCGGCGACGTATATCCAGGATGCGGTGCCGGAAAGCCAGGCGTTTCGCCCGTAGCCAAACTGCGGATGGGTGGGCCCTGCAATGTTGCCGCAATAGACGTATGGTTCGACCATAAAGTGGTCATTGTCAGTGCGTGCCAGCGGCATTATTTGGCGATAGTATTGCCAGGCGCGGTCGGTATGGCCGAGCATAGCCGCGGCGATAATGGCCCAGGTATTGGCGTGGCAAAAGATGCCGCCGTTTTCCTTTGTGCCCGGCGGGTAAGTGGTTGTGCCGCGAACGCGGAGGTCGCCCTTGGTATAGGGCGGCCACAATATGGCCAGGCCAAACGGTGTATTGAGCTTCTTGTGGGCGCTTTGCATTGCCTGTTCGGCGCGTTCTCGCGGGGCGCAGTCGCCGATTACGGCCCAGGTCTGCGTGTTGAGACCGATTTTGTGTTTTGCCTCGGCCTTTACGCCGATGGGGACACCATTATCGTCGAATGCCCTTGCGAACCAGTCACCGTCCCAGGCAACCCTGTTAATGATTTCAGCCATTTCGTCTTTGAGTGCGAGGAAACGTTTTGCATCGGGGTCTTTTCCGATTGCAGCGCACAGCTCAGCCAGGTCGAGCATAGTTCGACAGAACTGCTGGGCGGCCATAACGCTCTCGGCCTTGCCGGAGCCGTGGTCGAGATTCATTGTATCGTCCCAGTCCGAAAAGCCCAGCCGCGGAAGCCGGTTTGGGCCCCGGTGGCTCAGCGTGAAATCCACCGCTCGAAGAATATGTCCCCATAAGGTGTCGTCGGAGCCATCCTGGAAGCTGATGCGCTCATCCAAATAAGCAAAGTCCCCTGTCTCTCGCAGGTATGCGCAGGTGCCGAGTATGAGCCAGAGGTGGTCGTCGCAAAACCACTGGGGCCAGTCGGGGAATTCGCCCGCCAGTCCGGGGCCCCCCTCGCCGGTAAGCGGGAAGACCTGATGCCAGGTATGGCCGTCCTTGAACTGCAATTTCCACAGCGTCGTCAGGTTTTCGCGTGCACGCTGCGGGGCATTTTGAACAGCGGCAAGTGCGTCCTGGGCGGAATCCCGCGTGCCCATTCCACGACCCAGTCCCGTCTCATAGCCGGAGACAAATCGCGACCAGAAAAGTGTTGCACGGCATTGCACCTGATTCCAGACATTGAGCATAGCGTTCATTTGCACATCGGGTGTTTCAACCTGGAATTTCGTAAGGAACGAATCCCAGTCGGCCTTGAGTGCATCAAAGGCGGCGGCAACCGCCCGCGAGCTGCGGTAACGTTTCACCTTCGGCAGAATGGCCTGGGGCTTATCGGTCACGCCTAATATGTAAATGATTTCCTTCTCCTGGCCCGGTGCGAGGTCGATATTGTGGCAGAGCGAGCCGATGTTGTTGCCTCGCGGCGCCTCGGTGTTGCAGGGCTTTCCCGTTTCTACTACGACCGGATTTGCCAGGTCACGGTATCGGCCGATGAAGACCTCTCGGTCGCTGTCGAAGCCGGCGGGCTTTGTGCTGCTCGTAAAGAAAGTGGTCGTCGGGCAAAACTGTGTGTCCGTATAAAGTATGCCGTCTTTCCATCGGGTATGGACAATTTGCTGACACCAGTCGAGGTTGTTCATATCACCTTCCGCGCCCCAGTAACCCAGCTCGATGTAACTAAACGAGCGCAGTTTTCGATGCTTCTTTGAGACGTTCTTTACGCGGAGCACCCAGACCTCGCAGGGACACTCGTCTTCGCCTGCGTGTGAAGGCGGGACAAAATACAAGATGCTCGCCTCGATGCCGCAATAAGTGCTGGTGATGCGTGTGTAGCCCGTGCCGTGGCGACACTCGTAAGAGTCGAGTTTGCATTGTCGTGTGGGCTGCCAGGTGACGCTCCAGAATCGGCCTGACTGCTGGTCTCGCAGATAGATGTATCGGCCCGGCTGGTCAACGGGGACAGCGTTGTAGCGGTATCGGCTTACCCTGCGGTTGCGAGGGTCACGGTCGAACGAATACCCGCCGGCTGTGTTCGAGATGATGCCGCCGTATCGGCCCTGGCCGATGAAGTTCATCCACGGAGTCGGCGTATCGGGGCGGGTAATTACATATTCGCGGGCGGCCTCGTCAACGTAGCCATAGGCGTTCCTGATGGGAGCGTTCCTGGACATTTTAATCTCCTGATTGTAAATTCGCTTCAAAACCATTATGGGCGTAGTTTACTATGACGGGCGGCTTTGGACAAGTGGGCAAGGTCTGCCGACAGCGAAATTTCTCCAACTGTTTGCTGCGCAGAGATTCTAATGATAGAATCGTCCGGCAATCTTTTCTTTGGAAAAATAAAAGCTCATCAGCATCACTGATGGATTTAGAGTGTGAGATTCTTAATTGTTTGGATGGGCGGCGCAAATGTGGGCGTTTTGGCAATACCTGGTTCGGTTTTCATTGGACAGGAACGATTATGAAAAGGAATACGGCGCTTAAAATTTTGAATCCGATTTTGGTGGTGCTGGCTGTCAACCAGGCAACGACGGTATTGTTTCGCGAGAAGTTGTCAGCCGAGACGTTCGAGTTTTTTCACCAGGGCGGAGGGGCAATATTACTCGGCCTTATCATTGTACACTTTGTATTGAACTTCAACTGGATTAAGGCAAATTACTTTCCAAAATAGCCGGTCGCCATATTTTGCGTCAAGCCCCGTCAGAACCTTTTTGTCCTGAAGTGGCAGTAGGGCCGGCCGGCGTTTTTAGCGTAGTAATTCTGGTGATAGTCCTCGGCGGGCCAGAAGTCGCCGGCAGGCGATACTGAAGTAACAACGCTGAGACCCTTTTTTCGCAACTGCTCAATCAGGGCGTTTGCGGTTTCCTTTTGCTGCCGGTCGATATAAAAAACAGCGGAGCGATACTGGTTGCCGACATCGGGGCCCTGGCGGTTACGCTGAGTGGGGTCGTGAATTTCGAAAAACAGCTTGGCGAGGTCCTCATAAGTGGTTTTGTTCGGGTCGAAGACGACTTCAACGGTCTCGGCGTGGCCGGTATTGCCGGTACAAACCTGCTCGTAGGTTGGATGTTTGACGTGTCCACCCATATAACCCGAACGGACTGATATGACGCCGGGTGCAGTCCTGAACCAGTAGTCAACGCCCCAGAAGCAGCCGCCCGCAAAATAGGCCTTTTGGGTTGGTGGTGATTTGTCATTGGGTTCATTGGAATCGGATTTGGCGGCGGGGACAAAGAGGAGCGAAATGGAATTGACGCAATGTCTTATGTTTTTCTCGGTGAGGCCTTCGCCGGTAAAGACGTGGCCGAGATGTGCACCGCAATTGGCACAAACTATTTCGGTACGGATGCCATCAGGGTCGGGTATGCGCTTTACCGCGCCGGGGATTTCGTCGTCGAAAGAAGGCCAGCCGCAATGGCTGTCAAACTTATCGCTGCTGCGGTAAAGCCGTGCCCCGCAGCGCTTGCAGAGATACACGCCGGTCTCTTTATTATCGAGGTATTTGCCGGTAAAGGGCGGTTCTGTACCCTTATGCACCATTACCCGTTCTTCTTTAGGCGTCAGCTTATTGACCATTGTTTTATTTCCCTGCTGGATAGCCAGCACGGCTATCGCAAGAGCCAAAACAGCAGTTCCAACAAACAAAACCTTCATCTTTTACACCAATTCTAAAATTGCTCCTTCTTTTGATACGTTCAAATCCAATCAGCCGTTCAATTCTTATTTTCGAAAGAATCGCGGTCAGGGAAGTATGGCGTCATCACAACCATATTACTCGGCAGGTTTTGGCCTGGGAAATCCCCAACAGATTACTTGCCCAATACAGATTTAACGGCTAAACTGCCCTATTATTGGTGAAGAAACGTTGAGCGCATAAACGTGAAATCATAGAAAGGATTTTGTATGGGAATACGCATACGGGACACAAGGCGTTGGACGAAACTTGTCATCGTCACATTTTTGCTGCTTATCGCAGGAGCGGCGCATCAGACGTGTTCGGCAGCGGCGAGAACCGAGATAGAGATACCCGATATACCCGGATACCGGACGCTGAAATGTGACTTCCATATCCACACGGTGTTTTCAGATGGCGCGGTCTGGCCAACTGTGCGGGTCGAAGAGGCGTGGCGCGAGGGACTCGATGCGATTGCGCTTACCGACCATATTGAGTACAGACCTCACAAAGATGTGCGACCTGACGGCGAGCGCCCTTACGAGATAGCCAAGCAGGCAGCTCAGGGCAGAGGCCTGATACTTATAAAAGGCGCCGAGATAACCAGGAATATGCCGCCCGGGCACATCAACGCCCTTTTTCTTAAAGACGTTAAACTGTTGGACGTCAACGACTGGCGCGACGCGATAAAGGCGGCCAATGACCAGAACGCATTTTTATTCTGGAATCATCCGGGCTGGATTGAGCAGGCGCCGAACGAAATACCGGTCTGGTATGCTGAGCACACGGAATTATTCGAGAAGGGCTGGCTGCAAGGCATCGAGGTTGTGAACGACAGTTCATACTATCCTCTCGTGCAGAAATGGGCTGTTGAAAAGAACCTGACGATACTGGGCGATTCGGATGTGCACGACCCCATTGCGCTTTCATTTGACAAGGAGGCCGGCGAGCATCGGCCGATGACGCTGGTTTTTGCAAAAGACAAGACCGAGCAATCCATCAAAGAAGCGCTCTTCGCAAGGCGCACCGCCATATACCATAAGAATTTTCTCATCGGCAAGGCCGATTTTCTCAAACCAATCTTCGAGCAATCCATCCGGATTATCAATCCCAACATCACGATAAAAGGAAAAGGCGAGATGAACCTGATAGTCAACAACCACTCTCAGATTGACTTCGAGCTGGTTTCCGGCGAGACATCCGGCGAGATTAGCGTACCGAGGTCGGTGACCCTTGCGGCTGAAAAGACGGTCCTGCTCAGAATAGCCGTAAAGAAAGGCACTGCCGACGGCACAAAAGACATCCGCATTCCCTATCGGGTCAGGAATCTCCTTGCAGAACCGGATAAAGGTCTCGACGTGGAACTGCCCGTCACAGTCACGTTTATTGCGACCGAGGCCAAATAGCAATATACGACAGGTAAATTATACTTTAGCCGGGCAATTTTTCAGCGAGGGATTATACTGTGGACAATTGTTTGCGAGCGTAGCGTCGCCTGTCAGATTCTTTCAGCAGGCGTTTGCGGATACGAATCGAATTAGGACAAATCTCAACAAGCTCGTCGGCCTGGATGTATTCCATCGCCGCTTCAAGGGCCATCTTCCTGACGGGCCTTACCTTGGCGGCATCGTCTTTACCAGCCGCCCGAATGTTCGTAAGCTGCTTGGCCTTTACCGCGTTTACCGGTATGTCTTTTTCCTTGCAGTGCTCCCCCACCACCTGCCCCTCATATACCTGTTCGCCCGGCTCAACGAAAAAAACGCCTCGGTCGTATAAGGCGTCAAGCGCGTACGCCGTCACCGGCCCGGTAGTGGTCGCAATCATAACGCCCTGTTTACGTTGCGGTATCTCTCCCCGCATCGGCTCATATTTTTCAAACGTATGATACATTACGGCTCTACCTTGCGTGGCATTCAACATTCTGGCGTGCAGGCCGAACAAGCCCCGCGAAGGCACAAGAAATTCCATATGAATAAAACTGGTTGCACCGCTCTTGGCATCCATTTTAACCATTTCGCTTCGCCGGTCACCCAAAAGAGACATTACGGAACTCTGGCAATCGACCGGGCAATCGACCGCGAGCAGCTCAATCGGCTCCTGCTGTACACCGTCAATTTCCTTTAAAATCACGTTTGGCTTACCCACGCAAATTTCATATCCTTCGCGCCGCATATTCTCAAGCAGAACGCCGAGGTGCATCAGCCCCCTGCCGGAGACGTTGAATTCCTCCGGCGTCTGTCCCGGCTCGACTTTCAAAGCGACGTTTTTAGCAAGCTCCCTTTCAAGGCGCTCGCCAATCTGCCTGCTGGTGACATATTTGCCGTCTCTGCCTGCGAAGGGACCGTCGTTGACTCTGAACGTCATCGTCATTGTCGGCTCGTCAACGGGAATAACCGCAAGCTGCGAGGGATTATCCGCACAGGCAATTGTGTCGCCGATATTGACGGGGTCAAGCCCCGATATCGCACAGATGTCGCCGGCCGGGACGGATGAAACCAGCTTTCGACCAAGACCGTGAAACTGATGAATCTGCAAAACTTTTTGCTGTGTATGCACGCCTTGTCTGTCAATCACCATTACCGTTTGCCCTTCGCTAATCTCGCCGGCAATGACTTTGCCTATTGCTACTCGTCCCACGTAATCCGAGTATTCCTGATTTGTCACCAGCATTTGCAGCGGGGCGCCGTGGCTTGCCTGCGGCGGAGGGACATTATTTATGATGGTATCGAAAATGGCCTGCATATTATCGGTTTTATTCTCAAGCTTTGTAGTCGCCCATCCTTCCTTGCCGGAGGCATAAACAAGGGGAAAATCGAGCGCACTATCCTCGGCGCCGAGCTGAACAAACAAATCGAATATCTCGTTCACAACGTCATCGGGCCTGCTGTTTTCGCGGTCAACCTTGTTGACTACGACTATCGGTTTTAGCTTGTACTCAAGGGCCTTAGTCAACACAAACCTTGTTTGCGGCATAGGGCCTTCAAAGGCATCAACCAGAAGCAGGACGCCGTCCGCCATTTTCATGACACGTTCAACCTCTCCGCCGAAATCAGCATGTCCGGGCGTATCGATTATGTTGATTTTGTATTCAATGCCCTGCGAGTTCGTGTAGTATATCGCGCAGTTTTTGCTCAGAATTGTTATGCCGCGTTCCCGCTCGAGGGGATTGGAATCCATAATCAAACTGTGTTCGCTGCCCGCCAGCTTATCAAGCTCCTCTCGTCTGAACATCCCGGACTGATACAGGAGCCGGTCAACCAGCGTTGTCTTGCCGTGGTCAACGTGTGCAATTATCGCCACATTACGAATATAATCTGAATACATACAAAATCTCAAAAGGAAATAGAATATTCAGGACTTGGTCTTATCCACGTCGTGAAGAATAGCATATTACACTATTTTCCAAAATAGTCAATTAAAATTGTTTAACATCTGGGCAAGAGCAAAAGACACAAGAGCACAAGACGACAGAAGACGGAGGACCGACGACAGATACTCCCTACCGCGGTGAGACATTAAACGCCTTTGGCCAGCCAATGTGAGTAACGATTACCGAACCAATTTGATTTATCTCGACCCTTAACAATCGTCTTTCGACCAAACTTGTCAGGCAAAGTCGCTATGTGTTTGAAAACAGCAAGCGTTCTGCGGCTTCATCCGGCTCTTTCCTGAGCCCATTGACGTTGGAGCATACGCAGGCGCGGCCAAGGCGGCTGCTATCCTTCGGTTCGATTCTGATGTAGTCAATCTTGTTTGCCGGCGATGGAATTTCATAGAACTGGGATAGAGCATCCCAGTCGTTGTGCCTAATAGTGATTACCTCCTTCGAGAAGAAGCTGACCCATACTGTTCCTATCTTTGAACCGGCTGTTTCTCTTTCAAGTTTGGCTGTCGCCGTGTCAACATAAGCAGGGTCAACGTCAAATCCAATATATCTGCGTCCAACCCTCTTGGCGGCTATCGCGGTCGTGCCGGTACCGGCAAAGGGGTCAAGCACGATATCGTTTTCGTCCGTTGACATCAGAATAACTCGCTCCAACAGGTGCACGGGAAGCTGGCACGGATGCTCGTCTCGATACTTATCATGCTTTATACGATGAATGTCCGTCCACACATCCGATACAAGGGGGCCGAATGGGTGAAGGCCATCCTTCTTTCCTCCGTAATCCTTGAGCAGGTACCCGCATTTACGGCAACGCTTATGTGGGTAGCGAATCTCGTAAAACTTGTTCTGCTTAGCGTCCTTGGCATAATAGAGAATCCCATAATGACCGGGCTGGAGCGACTTACCCATCGGCGCGGTCGGCGCATCCCATGATATCCAGTGCTTGAAATCTGCGAGTTGATTTAGAAAGTGAGCGTAATATGTCAGCCATTGGGGCACGTTATGAACGAAAATCGATCCAGTCGGCTTGGTCACACGAACCATTTCCCCAATCCACTTTTGGCACCACCCAAGGTATTCCTCCATCTTTATATTGTCTCTGTAGGAGCTGTATTTCTTGCCCAAATTGAACGGCGGGTCGGCAAATGTAACATCAACGCTACCGTCAGGAATGTCCCTTAACAAAGCCAAACAATCCCCCTGGATTATCCTGTCAATGTAACTATCAATCATTTTTGCATTGTCTCCAAAACAAACTTCTCAAATCTCTGTAATTCGTCGCTGTGATACGTGAAAACGTCCTCGTATGCCTGAACCATTCTTTTAAGGTCCTGCTTGCGAACGTACCAGCCAATCCCATCCACGAACCCGATGAAAGTCGCGTTTGGATAATGCTGCTTGATAAGGGCACTAACGCCGACCTCAGTTTTCGATTTGTCTCCCTGCCCGGATGCCGTAGTAACAAGGAACGAGCTTTCCGCGATTATCCTCGGATTCTTCTTATCGGGGATGATGAAATCCATCGTCCGCTTTGTGACATTTGCCTTGGTTATCAGTTCTGCCAGGTCGCCCTTGTCATAGGAAATGTTGTGTCGTTCGAGAATCTTCTGGACAAGGGACTCCGGGTTGTTCAACTGCTTGGCTGACCGGGAACCCTTTTCCTTGTAACGTGCAAGGGTGTCCATAATTGCGCTCATATCAAACCTGAGCTTCTCCAAACTGAACTTCTGAAACTCAAAAGTCGGAAGTACCTTGCGGAAGAACTCGACCCCTGACCCGTCATAGAAGATATTGACCAAGCCCTTGCGGAAGTGCTCATTGTCCCTGACCAACGCCTCAATTTTCTCCGTTCCCCACTCTGTAACCTCGCAGGTTTCGCCCTGAAGAACCGCCCTCACGCCAGCCCACTTTTCTTTGTAAACCAAGCCGGCTACTTCTTGATCATTGACTATGCGAACCACAGTTATCAACCGTTTAAGCCCCTCATTAGAAAAACCTGTCACTGCAAGCAGTGCCTTTAAACCCAACTCCTTCTTAGTCCGCAGAAAATCTTCGAACACCTCCTTTTTGCATCCTCTATTGGCCACCTCGTTGCGCAGGTAGATTATCGCTTCCCTCACCGAGAAGATGTGCTTCTCATATTCCGACTCGAATTCCTCATCATAGTAGTAGAACGTGTTATTTTTGATGACGTTCAGGTACTTTTCTTCTGGACTCTTCATACTACGGTCTCTACTCATGCTTTCCTGAAGAATAGGATATACTCATCTTTCATAGTATTGCGCATCCCTTTGATGGGCTTGAGTATGCTCCTAACCAGCTTCAATCCGACTTTCTCACACGATTCTATTACCTTGGCTTCCAATCTGATTCCGCCGGTCTGGTTTGTGTTCGAGCCGATTATGAGCACAAAGTGTCGTCCTTTCTTTAATACGCGACTCACCTCTGAGCATACAAGGCCCATATCCGCAAAATATGCAGACAGCTTCTCATTCTTGTTGCGCCCCTTCAAGCCGACCATCTTGGCGCGTAGCTCTTGCACATTATAACCCAGGTATGCCAGTTGTGGCGCATCATTTTCCGCATAGTCAATCGCAAAAGAATAAGGCGGCGAGGTTATCACCGCGTCAAATGAAGAATTCTCGACTTTGAGACAAGTGGCATCTACGTCCGTCAGAATCTTCAATGAACCCAGCTTTGCCTTGTTAAAAAATGGATTCGATTGAAATCCCTCAATTGTGGAAAGGTATCGGAAAAGAACCGTACCAAATAGTTCTTTGTGCGTGTGCGAAGATACTCTCATTGCATATCCCATCGCATCCAAAAATGCGAGCAAAGATATTTCGTATGCCTTCACCTTCTCCGGGCTGTTCAGCTTGGTCACGCGCCACGAAATGTCACCTTTTATGAAGAATTCGAACAGTTCATCTGGCTTGCCCTTCATCTTAAGAAGCGTTTCTCTGTCCACTGTCAGGGCGTCATATTTGGCCTTTGTCATTAGCTGGCAGAAAGGACTAATGTCCACCGCGACCGAGTGTATTCCCATCAGCGCGGCTTCGATATTGGCCGTTCCGCTCCCGCACATCGGATCCAATATGGTATCGCCTTCCTGAATCCCAATAATGTTGAGGATCCCCCTGATTAGTTGGGGATGAAATTTACCGCGATAAGGAAAGAGTCCGTGCGTAGCGTATCCTGTTGAAAACTGTCCTTCCTCGAAATATGCCTTTGCGGCTGCAGACCGACCCTGTGCCGCCGCCGACATTTGTGAGCACCGGAGAAAATGCCTTGTGGGCTTGCCGTTTACCGTCTTGAAATACGCGCTGCGTTCAATCAAATCTCGCTCGTCGAGGGCTTTGTGCTCGAGGTAAGCCATCTCAAGCTCGAATAGTTCCGTGACCGAAGGAAGGACCTCGCACCCATCTCCGAACAGATTCGCACAGACGCCGGGCTTTGCCAACACGCCGCATTTCATCATTGTCATCACGCTCTGCACATTATCTCGACGATCATTTATTACCGCTTCTTTCCCAATCCAATTTAACGATGGCATACCTATAAGATACCACCCCCATATCACCAAAACAAGCCCCGCACCCGCATTTTTCCTGCGGGTGCCCTCGGGGTGAGCTTCTTTGTCTTTGCAAACGGAGGGTCTAGTTTATCAAAATGATAAAATCTGTGCCCTCCGCGTAATCCGCCTTCGTCGGACAAGTCCGCGATTGAAAATTCTTGGTGTTTTCGCGCCTTCGCTTGCCTCGGCACAAATAAGATTGGGGTATTGGTCTTTGGTCGGCTTCACAAAGGGGGGGCCTGTTTCGGCCACCCGGTGGACGTAGGCAGGCCTTTCGCAGATGTTCACATCGAGAAAAGCCCTGCCTAAGTACACCAAAGCCGACCAAAATCAACGTTAATCTGCGTTAATCAGCGTCTAAGAAAATCTCCGCGCCCTCCGCGATTAAAAAATATTCACTTGACACAAAACATTTCTTATAGTATAATACCCACCCAACAATGAGAAAGTGAATACTTTATGTTAAACTCGGAGTTCTCAATAATGGCCGCCCAAGCCCTCGTAGCGCAGCGAAGACCTCGCACCTACTTCCGGTGCCGCCTCAGTTCCCCCCCTACCACCTTCGGCAACCCATCCACCCTCAATCCCGAGCAGTCCCTCGTTATAAGAAGTTGGTGCGGGGCAAAACGTATGATTTTGCAAAACAAACCCAATTTTCCAAATACCAAAATGCACCCAACTCCCTGTATAGAAATGACTTATGGAAATATTATCCTCTCCGACAACCCGAAAAACAAACCCAATCTAACCCAATTTTCAGTTGGTGCCGGGTTTGGAGCTTTGGGTTTGGTGCTTGGGATTTGTTTGGTATTTTGGATTTCGTGCTTGGGATTTTGTCCGCGGCCAATTGCCGCACCATGTCCTCTGTCCTCCGCTTGCCACGGCGAAGCCCCTTGGGCGAAGCCGGGTACCTACCCAAAACCCCTATCTTGCCCAAACTCCTTCTGCCGACAGAGTATGATTTTGCAAAACAAACCCAATTTTCAAAAACCCAAAATAAACCTAACCCTATATTCCAAAATGGCTTATGAAAGAGTTGTCCTCTCCGATAACCCGAAAAACAAACCCAATTCTCATTTTCTGTCGGGTTTGGGATTTGGGTTTTGGATCTTGGGATTTGTTTGGTATTTTGGATTTCGTGCTTGGGATTTTATTACTTGGTGACTGCACCCCCGGGTCACGCGTTACGAGCACCGAATCACGGGCCGCGACCCACGGGCCACGATTATGCAAAACAAACCCAATTTTCCAAAAACCCAAAATGAACTTAAACCCCTGTTCAGAAATGACTTGTGAAAATAACCAGCGTTTTCCCCTTCCGCCAAAACAAAGCCAATCAAAGCCAATTTTCAATGCTTCTGCCTTACCCAATTTAACAAAATCACCTCAAAACTGGGTACTCGAAGTTTGCCCGCCTTACCCATATCCAAGCCGGAAAAATCAGTCACCCGCCATCTTTCTGCCAAGCTCGTATGCTTCTTCCAGCCGGTTTTTCTTGTCCAGTATTTCCCCCTTTTTGCCGACCCCGCCGACTATTATCTTGCCGACAATCCTCATTTCCAGATACCCAAGTGATTTCTCAAAGAACTCCACGACCAAACGGGCGGTTTCAGGGTTGTCATCCTCAAAAGGCACTGCTATTACCGCTCGTTTGCCTTTGATTTTGCTGCGGTTTTCGGGGCAGTTAAAATAGACGAATCGGTCGATAAAGAGTTTCATCAGGCCGGTCGGCCCATACCAATAGACCGGCGTGCCAAAGATAATCGCATCGCTCTCGATAATCTTCTGGTAAATATCTCGCATATCATCATCTTTGCTGCATTCCTTCCCCCGCCAGCAGCGATGACAGCCGTCACATTCTTTGATGTCCAAATCGCCCAAATACAGCGTCTCGACCTGTGCGCCTCCGGCTTTTGCACCTTCGCCTATCTTCGAGACGAGTATATCCGTGTTACCCTTCTTCCTCGGACTACCGATGATTGCAAGAATTCCCTTCATACCTTTTAGTTATTTCGCGGGCTGTGCGCCGGTCAATCTTATGAGGAGAATCTTGAGAACTGTATAGACAAGACAGGAGATTATCAAAGGAGCAAACCCAACAGTGATGGATTGCCATTCTTGGCCTTGTTCTTCAAATCTCTCTGAGAGCGGTATCAGAATCCGGCCAAGATATCCGAAGAGTACAAGAGCGACGGCAGAACAGAGATACGCTACTGCCTTTTGAGAAAATTGAAATAGTGCGAGATAGCAGATATATACGAGATAACCACCTATCCCAAGAAATAATGGCGCTATCGCTAACGTCGTCAGTAGTTCCTTTTTGGTGACGTGAATCAGAAATACGACTCCGCAGTAGAACCAGAACAGGCCTATCAAGCCGCCGAGAATGGACAAGAGCTGAAGAATCAGGCGGAGAACAGATTGCCAAGACGATACATGCATTTCCACGTAAACTCCTCACTTCATCCGCCTAAAGCGACGGACGAAGAATGGAGACGGAGGGAATCGAACCCTCATTCCCGCAATGCGATTGCGGTGTGCTCCCGTTACACCACGTCCCCAAACTAAAACTGCCACTTGTCGTAGCAGACGATATTCTGCATCGGCTCCCGCGTAGTTTGTCGTTTGCCGTTTGCGGGATAGCCAAGTGCCATCAGTTCAATTATAGCAATCTCTTTTGGAATTCCCAGAATTTGTCTAACCTTCTCGGCGTCAAAAGAGCCAATCCAGCAGGTCGCAAGGCCAAGTTCGGTCGCCATCAGAGCGATATGTTCAAGTGCGATTGAAATGTCGATAGGTGCGACCGCCTGGCCGCAACGCATCACGTGCTTGCTGTTACTGCACGCGACTACGATAGCGCCGGCCTTGCCGAAATCTTCGGCGTGGTTGGTACAGTCGGCTACCTGTTGTTTCGTCTTTTTGTCGATTGCAACGACGAAGCGCCAGTCCTGCAGATTCATCGCCGACGGCGCATTGCGAGCCGCCTCGAATATACGCTCTAACTTCTGCTGCTCTACGGGTTTATCCTGATACGCCCGGCAGGAATATCGCTTCTTGATTACGTCCATAAGTTCCATAGCTCACCTGATTATTCAATTAAAAAGGCACACTCGTTTGCCGCACAAAACTCTCACCTGGCGTACTATAATCAATGAAAAGTGTTGACGCAAGCGTCAAAAAAGCACAGAATTCGCTGGAAATCCACCCCAACTTTTATGCAAAAAGTGAAACTATTGCAGCAATATGAGGAAAACTATGGACAATTCGAGAAGAACTGATTCGTCAGCGAAAAAGATTTCCCGCAGGGGATTTTTGGCCTCAACAGCAGGCGCGGCAGCCGGGGTAACGGTCCTTCCGAGGTACATACTTGGCGGTGAGGGTATTACGCCGCCGTCGGAGAAATTGAATATCGCCGTAATCGGAGCGGGCGGCCAGGGCACAACCGATATGAAGGCACTGCTGGCATATCCCGACGTGCAGGTTATGGCCGTCTGCGATGTCGCCGAAAAGACAGAATCGCGATGGGACGATGATAACTGGACGGGGCGGGGGCCGGCGATGAAGACCGTTAACGACCATTACGCAAGCAACGAAAAAACGAAGGAGTACAAGCCCTGCGCCGGGTACGTGGATTTCCGCGAGATGTTCGAGAAGGAAAAGAACATAGACGCCGTTCTGATTGGCACCCCAGACCACATCCACGCAATCGCAACAATGTGGGCAATCAAGAACAAAAAACACGTCTATTGCGAAAAGCCGCTGACGCACAGTATCTGGGAGTCGCGGAGGATTGCCGAGGCCGCACGCGAGGCAGGCGTGGTCACTCAAATGGGCAATCAGGGACATTCCGGCGAAGGGATTCGCCTGACGGTCGAGTGGATACGCGACGGCGCAATCGGCGAAGTCCGCGAGGTCCATTCGTGGAGTCACAACTCAGGCAGATATGAAGGGACGCCGGCGATAAGGCCGGAAGAAAAGCCCCCCGTGCCGGATGGTCTCGACTGGGACCTTTGGCTTGGCCCCCGACCCAAAAGACCTTACCATCGCGGACTGCATCCCGGGATGTGGCGGGCGTGGTGGGATTTCGGCAACAGCACCTTGGGCGATATGGCGTGCCACAATGTTGACCCGGCTTTTTGGGCGCTCGACCTGGGGCATCCGACCAGCGTGGAGGCAAACTCGTCAAGATTCAACGATGAGACGGCCCCTGTAGCGGCGATTTATCACTATCAATTCCCCGCTCGCGGGAAGATGCCGCCGGTGAAACTAACATGGTACACGGGCGGCCTGTTTCCGCCAAAGCCCGAAGAGCTCGAAGAAGGACGGGTCCTGGACGGTAAGGGCAACGGCGTACTCTTCATTGGCGACAAGGGCAAGATAATGTGTGCCGGCTGGGGCGGCAGCCCGCTGATTATCCCCGATTCAAAAATGAAGGAATATAAGCGTCCGGCAAGGACGCTGCCGCGTACAAACGGCGACCACACACGCGACTGGGTCAACGCAATCAAGAAGGGGACAAAGGCGTGCTCGGACTTCTCTTATAGCGCGCACCTGACCGAGGTGGTTCTGCTTGGTAACGTGGCTTTGCGCGCGGGCAAGAAGATTTACTGGGATGGTGCAAATATGAAGGCGACCAACGCCCCTGAAGCCGACAAACTAATAAACCCCGGTTACAACAACGGCTGGACGCTGTAAAGCGCCGGGAGACGAACGCATAATATCCGATTTCACCGCAGAGAACGCGGAGATTTTTGGGACACGGACTCATTTATGATTTCTGATTTATGATTTCAAATGAGGATTCCGCCTCGCCTACGGCGAGTAAACTCCGGCGGGTAAAAAATTATGCCACGATGAGGTGCAAAATACTTCCGGCCTAAGTTGGCCGTCAAATACAATTACGTCAAGAAATTAGTATGGTGTTCCAGATTTCCGCGATTACGCGATCGACTCATCAACCATTATTAAAGCGGAGGATAAATTGAAATGACTCGCGTGGGACAACAGCCGATTGCGATTGCATATATGCCTTGGGCAGGCATAAAGGAGGAGCTTAACGTCGGTCCAGTTTCCTTCTGGCTATTCTACAGCAAGGCCGAGGAGAAGATTCTTGACTCTCAGGTTCGAGCCGACCTAACTCGCTTCTTCGAGACCTTCGTGGATAATGTCAGCAAGCCCGTAAGGACTGTGGTGGCTTGCTCATGCGGAGACATAGGATTCCGCCGATTCACGAGTCAAGAGTGGTCAACCATAGAGGCAGCAGTTGACTGCCTTATCTTTGCAACCATCGCGAGCGGAACAAAGAACAGTGTTTGTTCTGATAACAGATCAATGGCGCCTTCCTCAGCAGACCGCTTTGACTTGTGCGCTCGATGGGTATGGCCTATCGAGAATGGCCTTGTCGTCAAGACAGAAAACTCCACAAATATCTGGACCTATGGAGAGTACAAGATTACTCGACCAACATCGGTAGGTGGATCGTTCTCTGGCAATTATCAGCCCTTTCTTCAGGGGCTCGGCTGTATTTTTGACAACGGATTCCCTCAAGATGTCCGCGAGCGACTGTTCCGAAGTCTCGAATGGTTCAGATTTGCTCATACTGAATCCACGTCTGTATCATGGCTTCACAAGATAGTCATGATGTCCACCGCGTTCGAAATCTTGCTGGAGTTCCCTGACCACGGCAAGACCGCACATTTCGTCCGGGAGATCGACTTGCGAATGCGGTTAAAGGATTCATACCTTGTTTCGCGTAAGGACAACAAAGGAAACGAATACCAAGTGTGTATGGCCGCGGACTGGGCAGCAAAGTTCTATGATCTCCGCAGTCGGATCGTCCATGGTGAGACCGTTACAACCGAAGATTTGAGATACAAGGATTGGCTCTCTCATTTAATTGTTGCCGATTTGGTCTTACGCGAACTGGTGATGCGGATTCTCTACCAGTATGGCTGTATCGGCGAGAAGCTTCGCAGACACATTGCGGAAATGGCACCTCATTCATCTGATTCGACTGGAGTAGTAGAAGCGGCATTACTTCCAGGTATACTCGGTTTAGACCTTGAGGGTGTCCATCAGGCCTTGGGATGGATACCTTCACTTGATAAGAGTTGCGGAGATCAATAAAAGAAAATAGCTACAGTCGGGATGTTGAAGAACCTGGCATTCGTTATTTGAGATTGCTTCGATTCGCTCGCAATGACACAGAAATGCACTTTCTGTCATTGCGAGGAGCGGATCGACGAAGCAACCTCAACTTTTTCAACAGCCCCACAATCACCTATTTTTAGGAATATGAAATAATAGGAATCTCCCCCCATTTTGCCGGCCCGGCGTTTCTGTCTTCGTCCCAAATCTGATTTATGGTGGGGACTACGCCGAGGTAAACGCCGAGGGAACATCAGGAAAATCTCAAAGAAACTCCAAAGTTTGAAGATTTCAAATACTTGTAATTCGAGGGGGATTCTGGTATTATCGTGACAGTTAAACGGCGGATGTTATTCGGGAAATCCAGGGTGATTATCAAAGGAGGCGAATGTTATGAGAGGCGATGCGAGGAACTTAAAATATTTCGCGGTCTTAACGGCGGTTCTTGTCTGTCTTGCCATTCCGGCTCCTGCATCTGCGGAAATCGTATATGACAGTCTTTCGACATCACAAACAAGCTCGATAATAATAGGCGAGATAGGAAATACCGTCACATTGAGCGGCAACAAGCGCTTCGTCACAAGTTTTACTATCAACGTGGGAGTCGGCAGCTCCCATATAGGCCAAACGAATGACTACATTCTGCGGTTTTACCTGCCTACCGCTCCGAACAGTTATCCCGGCAAGCTTTTTTGGCAGAGTCCGCCCAAAACAAACGTTGTTATGACAGGCGGGGTACAGAGTATCACGTTTGAGGTGCCGTATATCAGAGTTCCAAACACCTTCATATATTCTGTTATGCAGGCGGGGGACGGATATTTCCTACTGTGCGGTGGCCCAATCATCGGCAGCTCACCGGCCTACTGCTGGACGAATTTGACAAAGCGAGTTTTCGCCGGTTCGAATCATTTACAGGTGAGAATTGAAGCGCAAGACCGCGCTGACGCAACGCTTCTCGGCTGGATAAACCATAGCTCTATGAGTGGTTCAGGGGCGGAAGACCACTACGCCATGGGATTTGAGATGCGGCTCGGAGGGTATTGGAATATGTTTGGACCGTCCTTTCACGGCGTCACTGAATGGGACAAGGGTTCTTACCTGCAACTGAAAGCGACGGATGTACCCGAAGCCGTTAATTATCTGGCCAACGGAGTGGATGAGAGTTTGCGTGTATTAGCAGAGTCAACTCTCAAGGGTAATGTCGAAAGTGATACAATTGTCAAATCTCCTGGAATTGCCGAGGGCTATCCCGACCTCTATGGCTGTGTTATCACAGATATAGGCCTGAAATTAGACAATATCATAATCGACCACTCCACCCCCGGCTGGACGTACTTCACCTGGAATGTCACCTGGGAAATATGGGGAATCGAAAAGTCGGCGGAGCTCAACAGGGATGGAGAAGTGAATTTTGTGGATTTCTCCATATTTGCATCGTCATGGAATTCTCAGGCGGGCCAGCCACATTGGAATCCCCTATGCGATATCAACCTGCCGGCGGACAACCGAATCGACTTTTATGATTTGCAGGTGTTCTGCTCGGACTGGCTTTATGGCTTCTCCGGCGGCTTTGAGGAGAACTTCGAGACGGGGGATTTTTCTCTTTACGGCTGGCAGCACTCAGGTAATGCGTACTGGAACGTTGTTTCAGATACGGTTTACGAAGGGACCTATGCAGCCAGAGCAGGAGTCATAACACACAACGGGCAAAGTACGCTTCAAGTAGAAATTGATGTCCAGGGAGAGTACATCTCTTTCTTCAGGAAAGTATCCAGCGAGTCAGGTTACGATTATCTTCGCTTTTACATCGACGGCGCAGAGCAGAACCAATGGTCCGGCGACCTTGGCTGGTCGCAGGTATCATTCCCCGTGACACCCGGGCCGCATATATTCAAATGGTCGTACACAAAAGATTCCTCTCTCTCCTACGGCAGCGATTGCGCATGGCTCGACCAAATCAAAATTGAATGACGGCGATTTATGTAAACCACTCCCGCCTTTATCATTGGATATTGGTTGTTGGATATTCGACATTTCTGGGCCTCGTGCCCTCTGCACTGATGCCACCTCCGTCTGTGCCTCTTGTTCCTTCGTGTAGCCACAAAAATAACAGTGTCAGTCCGCACAGAGCAAAAAAATCGTTTGAATCGACCTCGCTTTACTGTAATAATAGAACCCATTCGGGCGGTTAGCTCAGTTGGCCAGAGCGCCTGCCTTACACGCAGGAAGTCAGAGGTTCAAGTCCTCTACCGCCCAGTGAATAAGAGCACAAGTCACAAGGCCAAACCGCGCTCACTATTTTGAGCTACTGACTCTTGAATGAAGCGCCCATATTGCGAAGGAGGTTGAAGAAAATTTTGCGCTTCTTGGTGATATTTTCATCGGTGTCCTTTCGGGTGTAGTCAATCTGATTGAGCAGAATACCGGCCTTGCCGAGCGGGTATTTGACAAGTCCTGCGGGTTTGGCGAGAATCACAATGCGCTTATCGAAATCATCGGGCAGTTTGCGATACAGCTCAACCTCATCAATGCCGCCCAAGTGCTGGGTGGATTTGCCGGGGTAATGGCCTTTGACCAAAATGGAAATCTGAGAGCACGTGCGCGAACCCAAATCGAGTGTTTGCATCTGGTCGGATTTGGGAAGCGTCCAGGCAATCACATTTGCCTCGTTGCCGTCAAAGACAAGCTGCAAATCCTTAACGAAATAATATGAGCCGTTGACCCAGAGATTGATTTTCGTGAAGGTTTCGGGCCTGTCGAATTTGAAATCGATTCTTGCATCGTCGGGATTGCTTATGTACTGGATGTATTGCCAGAATTCGTGATTTGTAAGGCCGTTGGCTAATTTGGGGCTGATGCCATCGGCAAACGAGGCAATATTTGTGCCGTCGATGACGTTTGTATAAATCACATCGGACACTTTCTTCAGCCCCATCCAGGGGGCAATCATTTCATCGCTGAACATAGTGACATCTCGCGGGCCGATTCCCAGAAGCAGCGGGTCGGTGCGCGTCAATAGCTGCGATGCCTCGGTGCCGAAGGGTCTGATTCGATGCTCGAAACCGACAAGACGATTGAAAGGAGCAATGCCGTCTTTATCGAGACCGGCTAACATAATCCAGCCGCCCCTTTCGCAGAATTGTCGGACAGAATCATTGTGGTCGGTCAACCAGCGGACGGCATCCGGCTTTGCACGCACAATCAGTATATCATTGCCAGCCAGCAGTGATTTTTCAAGTTTATCAACGCCGGTATAGTCCAGCCCGGTTGATGCGAGGAATTCTCCGAGTGAGGCATCGTCTGCAAGATATGCTACTGTTCCGGCGGCGGCGCTCGGCTTTTGAGTGGCGGCCCAGGAGAGAATGTTATAAAGCAGCGTATCGGCAGCCGGCTCAACACCGATTTTCTCCTCGATGAGTATTTGCGACAGCAGGTATCGGCCTCGGCCGGGTGACAGTTCCAGCATCGGGGCAAGCGTCATTTCGTTGCCTGCGAGAACCAGGGGCAATGCGCCGGTTGCGGGCGTGGCGTAACTATTTCGGAAGTTCCGGTCGTCTTTGCCCGCCCAGGTGAAGAAATCGCGCTGGGCGAGTTCGTTGAAGATTGGGTGCTGGCCGACGGCCGCAAAGCAGATTGAGCCGGATTGACCACCCGCCTCTTTGAATTCCATCCAGCCGGGGTCGCCTTTTCGTTTGCCAGGCGTGGCGACGATACCCGGTATGGGAAGGTCATCGCCCTCAAGCGGGTGCTGTTGTTCGAGCACAACAACGGTATTGTCAGCCGATACCCAGTCGCGGATAGTAATCGCCGCCTGCTGCCTGTTGTCGTCGGTCAGGGCGTTGCGGCCTATTACCAGGACGCCTGCGCCGCCTGGCGGGCTGTTGAGGTCATTAAGCAGCGTATATGCCATCAGACGTGCATCAAGCCATCTTGTTGCTGCGAGGTTCGGGTCATAAACGAATAAGCTGTTGTCGTCCAACCCTTTGATCTGGCTGGGTTGAGGCAATATCGTGATTAGTTTAACGTCGTCGAAAACGGGTTTACCTTCGACGTACAGGGTGAGCAACAGTTGTGCTTCTGTTCGCCGAGTGACGTTGGGCAGAGTCGCAGTCAGGGCATCCTGCGCATTATGGCCCGGCTGGAGACGGTAGGCCTTTGCGCCGTTTGCAATGGTTGTATTGCCGAATCGCAGTTGCCAGCGAAGAGTAATCGGGTCGGACAGACGGGTATCGTTAAAGACCTTAATGGTGCGGGTGAATGTTGAGCCGGCAAAGAAACAGGAGTTCTGCTCGCGGACGAAGACCGCTCTTGATGCAAAGGATTTATTCGCGGCTGGTCGAATCGTCCAGGGACATATCGCCGTCGCATCCTGCCAGCGAGCGCCTTCGATGGAGATGCGCAGGTAATCTGCCTCGGCTTGGCGGATATTGTCCCTGTCCATATAGACATCAGGCCCGCCGAACCAGGAAATCTGCGACGGCACGGCGGTAAGGAACGCCACCTCGCCGAGGACAAGCGGACGATTGGCGTCCCATTTATAGACCTGGGCGAAATCGCGAACGGGGCGTGGATAAACAGCGGGGCCAACCGGATATTCGTAGGCGCCTTTGGGGAAGTTTTCGCCTTCCGGCCAGGTGTAGTGCTGACAGTTGATGGGCCCCAGGCCGCCGAGGTCGCCTGCACCGTCGTCGTAGCTTGCGCGTGTCGGGTCAAGCTCTTTGGCGACTTTGAAAAGCTCCGCCATTCTCTTTTCGTCCTGCTGATACTGGTCGCCGTAGTAGAGCCGGCCTGTGATGAGCATCATTTCATTTGCCAGAGACCACATCATAATCGACGGATGATTGCGATATGCTTTTACGACCTGGCGAACGTGGCGCTCGAAGTTCTGCCAGACGAGCGGGTTTGGCAAGTGGTTTGTGATGAACATACCGTCGATGCAGGTTGATTTGCGGCCTGCGATGCCGTGCCTGTCCAGCCATTCGAGGGCCTGCTCCTGGCAGCCGAACAGACGCGAATGGTCGTCGCTTATGCGATGAAAGCGATTGTCATCGGCCTTGAATTTTGTGAGCCAATCGTTCGGGTCTTCAGCACCTTCGACATCGACCCAGTTCCAGAAATGCCGGCGAAGTCCGTTGAGCAGGAAGTGCTTGCCGTCGATAGAAACCTCGCGGAAGCCGAAGGTGTCATTTCGGACGTCGATGGGTTTCCCGTCCGCAATCAGCGTCGTTCTCATCACATAGACATCAGCGTTGTCCTCAGGCCACCATAATTTGGGATTTGTCCACTCATCACCGAGGGTGATTATAGCCGTCTTATCGGCGGGAATTTTCAAATCGGCCGGGCCGAAGGTCTTCTCGACCTGCCCCGACTTTTCATACACCGCCTCGCATTTGACCTGCACCTTCATATCCTTTGAAGTCGAGTTTGTCACTTCGACATCGGCATCAAGCCGTTTGTTTGTGACGCTCGTGCGGATAAAAACATCCGAGGTGTAAGCAGGCCCCACCACGACCAGCTTTACCGGATAGACGATTCCCGTCTGTGAGCCGTTGCCTTCGCCTTTGCTGGATGGATAAATGGCATCGACGAACATCGTATTTTGCAGCACGCCGGAGGGGAGATTGCGGACATCATTGAGCGACTTTCTATTGACTTTTCTTGCGGTAAGGTCGATGGCATACCAGCCGCTCTTGACGCTGAGCGTAATGGTATTGACCTTGCCGAATTTTACATATTTTGTGACGTCGATATCCCAGGGGACAAGAACGGATGTATGTCCTGACACGAAGCGGTCATTGACAAAGACGCCGACAATCCAGCTTGTGCCGGAGAAATGCAGTTTGACCGACCGGCCATTAAGCGAATTTGGTATTTCAACCTGTGTTCGGTAAAACAAGCGGTGGCCGAAGCTAAGCTCTTTGCGTGCATCAAAGGCATCAGAGGGGATCTGAATGCCCAGCCATCGCAGCGGATACTCGGTCGCTTCAGGGATTCGACCAACCGGCTCATAGGCGCCGGCGTCCATATCAGGGTCGTCCCAGCGGGCTGCCTCCCATACACCATCAAGCGACAGCTCAATACGCTCCGCAGGGGACTTAATCGAATCGGGAGAAAGTTTGAAAACATTCTCGCGGGCTTCGATGTCGATTTTATCATTGTACAGTTGGCCGGGCTGCAGTTTGCCCTCAGGGTGAAAGCCGCCTTTGACTAAGGCGATGCAATCAAGCCCCATCATCATTCGGTCGTTGGCCGGTGCAGGTTCGGCCAGCCGCAGGACAAGTTTGTGTTTTCCTGCGGACAGGTCTGCCGAGCCGAGTTTTAGCCAGGCGATTTCGTTCCATCCGCCCCAGGCCTCGTTGAGGTTTGTTGTGGGGACATTGCTGTCCGACCGGCTCCACCGGCCATCGTCGATGCGCCAATCCACAGGCGCGCGCAGTTTTTCGTAGCCGACTCTTGCCCACAGCTCATATTGGCCCGGCTGTTGCACATCAAATCCGTATTCGAGATGCCAGCCATCGGGCGATTCAGATTTGAATTTGTCGGCAGGAACAATCTTCTGAATCCAGTTGGCGTCCGAGAGGATTACGGGATTGACGCCGCGGGCGACATCAAAGTCGAAGTTTTTGTTCGAGGGTTTCTCGGCTTCGAGCCAGACGTATGCCGGCTCACCAGCTGATGCTGCTGATACAAGGGCAATAAATACAAAAACTGCAAAAGCAGACCTTGAAGATGCCGGCCACATAGTTTTCTCCTTTTTATTGGTAAGCGAGTTTCACTTCATCGGCAATGATTTTCAATCCGGCCCGGACCTTGCCTGAATCCTGGGCGTAGCTTATGCGGATACATTCCTGCTTGTGTCTCCAGTAGTCGTTCAATCCCGGGAAGAAGTAATGTCCGGGGACGATTACAACGCCGCGTTTCTTGAGCCGTTCGTAAAGTTCGGTATCGGTAATGGGCAGGTCTTCGAGCCACAGCCAGAGGAAGAACGCCCCCTCTGGTTTGTGAATATGGAAATTGATTCCGTTGAGGTCGGCGCACAACTGTTTTACCGCCTCGTCTGCCTTGTTTTGATAAAAGGGGCGAATAACGTCCCTGCTGAGACGAATGATTTCGCCGTTGCGGACAAGCTCAGTCGTCATCGCCGCTCCGACACTGCCCGTACCCAGGGTTGTTACCGCGTTCATTTCGGCAACCATAGCGATAATTTCCTCGTTTGCGATTACGATACCGGTGCGAGTGGCGGGAAGGCCCAGCTTGGACAAGCTCATACAAACAATCGTGTGCTCATTCCAGATTGGTTTTGCCTCGGTAAATATAATGCCCGGAAACGGAATGCCGTAGGCGTTGTCGATAATCAGCGGGATATCGTTTGCACGAGCAAGGGCGCTTAGTTTTTCGACCTCGGCGTCGGTCAGGACGTTCGCTGTCGGGTTTGTCGGCCTTGACACGCAAATAGCGCCGATTTCGTCGGTGACATTAAGCCCGTCAAAATCTATATGATATTTGAAGGTGTGCTCATCGAGATGCTCGATTTCGGGCTTGTTCGCCGTGAACAGGTCATCCTGCAAACCAACGTCGCAATAGCCGATGTATTCCGGAGCAAGAGGAAACAGTATTTTTTTGACGGTTTGGTCTTCATAGAGGCCGGCGAATATATTAAAGAGGATAAAAAATGCCGACTGGCTGCCGTTGGTAAGGGCGATGTTGGCGGGGCTGATTCGCCAGCCGCAATGGGTTTTCAGAAGCATGCAGACGGCCTCGATGAACTCTCTGTTGCCGCGGGGCGAGTCATAGTCGCCGATGACGTGCTCAAACGCGCCCTTTCTGGTCATTAGGTCGGTCATTGCGATACGGAAGACCTGCTCGACCTGCGGGATATGCGCCGGGTTTCCCCCGCCGAGCATCAGGATATTGTCGCCTTTTACAAGTGCGTCGCCCAAATCAATCATCAGTTGACTGATGCCGGACGTGGCTTTAATTTTTTTGCCGAACTTCGATACCTTCATCAATGAAATCTCAACCGCATACAATCCGTAAACACAAACGTTTTCACCGCTCACTTTTATCCTTGTCGTCGCCGACTGTCAATTTCCTTTTGGCTTTTGTCAGTCGCCGGCGGGGGCGATGCGGACTTTACAGCAATTCATTATGCGGATAGAATTGCAGCACACCCGTTCTATTTTAAGGAGTATTTGATTATGAGGACAGGGCATATCGTTGTTGCAGTCGGCATATTGTCGGCGGTGTTTGCCGCAGCGTCACAGGCGCAGGTATCGGCGCCGCTTGAAGGAATCACTCACCACAGTTTCACAGGTCCGGTCACCGGCAAGGAAGTCCGATACAGCATTTGTCTGCCAAAAGATTACAACAGCTCGGGCGAACGATACCCGGTCGTCTATTTCCTGCACGGTTTAGGCGGCGATGAAAAGTCCGACGTCAACGCTGTGTCGGCGGACCTGGAAAAGGCAGTTGCGGCAAGCGCGGTCAGGCCGATGATTGCGGTCTTTGCCGACGGCTGCAAGGACTCGTGGTGGGCCGACAGCAAAGACGGCAACATCCCTGTCCAGACCAACATTATAAAGGAATTGATTCCGCATATTGACTCGACGTACCGCACAATTGCCGATAGGCGGCAGCGAATTATTATGGGCTTTTCAATGGGCGGATTCGGCGCGCTTGAATACGCAGCGAAGTTTCCGGAGCTATTCAGCGTGTGCGTGTGTTATGACGCCGCGTTGTTCGGCTGGGAACATCAGGTAAACAACAAGGAAAAAACCGCGGAGAGATTGTTCGGCAACGATGTCGAGTATTACAAACAGTTCGACCCCTGGAGCATAATCAAGAAAGACCCCAACGCGATAAAAGACAAAGTGGCTGTCAGAATAGTCGTGGCGGAGTTCAAAGACGTCAACCGCCGATTCAGGGACCGTCTCAAAGAGCTGGATATCGACGTCAACTATGTCGAGACGACCTGCAAGCATAATCCGGGCTGTCTGTTTGAACAGGCGGGGGTGCAATCGTGGTCGTTCATCGAAAAGAACCTGGGCCGTGCGCCGCGACCCGGCGCCCAACAAAGGCAGGTAGTTGTCTCGCCCGAGGTGCGGCCCGACAGAACGATAACGTTCCGTCTCAACGCCCCGCAGGCAAAGAATGTCGGCGTAAACGTAAGCTTTGGTCGGTCGCCTCAGCAGATGAGCAGGGACAGCAACGGCGTATGGGCCGTCACTTTAGGCCCGGTCGAGCCGCAGATTTACGAGTATGATTTCACCGTTGATGGGCTGACGATACTTGACCCCGGCAATCAGTGGCTGAAGGTCTGGAGCAGGACGGCGAGGAACCTGGTGGAGGTGGGCGCAGAGCCGGCGGCCTTCTTTCAGCAGCAGCTTGTCCCGCACGGAACGGTCCACATACACAAATACGAATCCAAGTCGCTTGGGATTACGCGAGGACTGTACGTTTACACGCCGCCTGGGTATGAATCAGGAAACGGGAAATATCCGGTTCTGTATCTTTTACACGGCAGCGGCGACAATGAAAGTGCGTGGGTGGAGGTTGGTCGTGCGAACATCATAGTGGATAATCTGCTTGCCGGCGACAAGGCCAAACAGATGCTCATCGTGATGCCTTACGGCCATACCCCGGGCCAAAGGCCGCGTACCGGCAACATCGAACAATTCGAGAAGGATTTGCTCGGTGACGTTATACCTTTCGTTGAGAGTAATTACCGGGTGAATAAAGACCAGGAAAATCGGGCGATAGCGGGCTTGTCTATGGGAGGCGGACAATCGCTGTCAATCGGCCTGCGACATCCGGAATTATTTGCTTACGTGGCGGGTTTCAGCTCGGGCGCGCGCGAGGCGGCTAAATTTGTCGAATCAATTGATAAGCCGGAACTTCTCAACGAGAAACTGAAACTGTTGTGGGTGGGTTGCGGCAATAAGGATTTCCTGCTTGAGGAAAACAAGAAATTCATCAACCTGCTCGAATCGAAGGGCGTCAAGCACACAAGCAGTATCACCGAAGGCGCACACGAATGGCCCGTCTGGCGGCGATACCTCAACGAGGTTGTGCCCCTGCTTTTTAAATAAACTTTATTGACAAAAATAATGTGTGGATTGGATTTGTCAGCATTGATTACGATAACTGGTAAAAAAGAATAGGGAGTACGGTTATGAAACATAACAGGTGGTCAACGTGGGCGGTATTGGCAGCAATTATTTTGGCAGTTGTCCTGCCGGCAGGTTGTGCGAATCCTGGCGTTTCATCCGCCGGGGCGGGAAAGAAAATACCCGTCATACTGGATACCGACATCTGCGACGACATCGACGACACCTGGGCGCTGGCAACGCTGCTCCAGTCGCCCGAATTCGACATCAAACTCATTACTACCGAGGTCGGCGACACGGCCGCCCGTACGAGAGTCGTGGCGAAGATGCTGACTGTGGCGGGGGGCAGGACGGATATACCCATCGGAGCGGGCATAAACGTTGGGGATATGAAGAAAGGCCACGCGCAGGATGAATGGGTGAAGGATTTCGATATGTCGAAATATAAAGGGACTATTTACCCGGACGGTGTGCAGGCGATGATTGACACGATTATGAAATCGCCGCAGAAGATAACGCTTATTTCAATTGGCCCTGTGCCGAACATTGCCGCTGCGCTGCAGCGCGAGCCGAAGATAGCCGACAAGGTGCGGTTTATTGGTATGCACGGCAGTATCCGCAAAGGGTACGGTGGCAAGGGGCATCCTGATAAGGAATACAACGTCGCTGCCTTTGCTAAAGAAGCGCAGAAGGTCTTCACCACCGATTGGCCTATGACAATTACCCCGCTTGATACCTGCGGGATAGTGACACTGCAAAAAGGTAAATACAAAAAAGTGCTGGAAAGCAGGAATCCTCTGGCGCTGGCGGTAATAGAAAACTATCGCGTATGGGCAAAAAGAAACGGAATGAATCCCAAACAGGTTGATACCGGCAGCACCACCCTGTTCGATACCGTCGCGGTTTATCTTGCGATGACAAGCGACCTGGTAGAGATGGAGAAACTCGGAATCCGTGTCACCGATGATGGGTTTACTGTAATCGACGACAACGCGAAGAAGATTAATTGTGCGACGAAATGGAAAAAACTCGACGCCTTCGAGGATTTTCTGGTCGAGCGACTGACAAAATAGTCAAACGCAGAGATGCTTCGGTGAAAGGAAGGTGTCACGATGATTAAAATTATCCAGAACAAATGCGCGAGATTCGCTTCAATCCTGCTTTTTGCAGTTGTTTTGCTGACCTTTGCTGCGGGCTGCGCAGGCCAAAACGCCAAGGCGCCGCATTTGGCGAATCTTTCGCATGGCGATTTGAAAATTTCCGACAATAACAGGTTCATTGTTCACGCGGATGGGACGCCCTTTTTCTATCTCGGTGATACCGCCTGGGAATTATTTCATCGGCTGAACCGCGAAGAGGCCGACCGCTATCTTGAGAACCGTGCAAAGAAGGGCTTCACTGTCATTCAGGCGGTTGCCCTGTCGGAAGTGGACGGCCACACTGTCCCCAATTCCTACGGACATCGGCCTCTCATCAACCTCGACTCTGTGGAGCCGAATGTCATAGACGGTCCCGACAACGACTATTGGGACCACGTTGACTATATTGTCAACAAGGCAGAGTCGCTCGGTCTGTATATTGGATTTCTGCCGACGTGGGGACGCTATTGGCACGACGAGGTCAAAAATGGTAAGCCCCTGTTTGACGAAGCAAATGCCGAGGTCTATGGCGAGTGGTTAGGGAAACGCTACAAGGATAAGCCCATCATCTGGATTCTCGGCGGCGACCGGCCAATTGAAAACGATGAGCAAAAGGCAGTCATAAGGGCAATGGCCCGCGGCCTGAAAAAAGGCGACGAAGGCCGACACCTGATGACGTTTCACCCCTACGGCGGCGGCAGCTCCTCGAAATGGTTTCACAACGATGACTGGCTCAGTTTCAATATGCGTCAAAACGGCCACGTCGCAGAGTTCCCGGAGCGTTACGCCCAGACGCGCAGCGACTATGACCTCGTGCCGGCAAAACCGGTAATGGATGGTGAGCCGATTTACGAAGACCATCCTATCTCATTCGATGCCAAACGTCTGGGTCACTCGGTTTCTGCGGACGTGCGTCGGCCGCTCTACTGGGACCTGTTCAGCGGCGCAATGGGCCACACATACGGGCATCACTCGGTCTGGCAGATGTGGCAGCCGGGCCGCAATCCAATCAATAATCCCCTTATGCCCTGGTACGAGGCCATTGACCAGCCCGGCGCCGGCCAGATGCAGTTCGGCCGCAAGCTAATCGAATCGCGCCCCTTTCTTACCCGCGTCCCCGACAACTCCATCATTGTTACCGACCGCGTCCCCACCTCAGTTCCCGGCACAGGCCGATACCGCTTTGTCGCCACACGGGATACCGATGGTACATACGCGATGGTCTATGTGCCAGTGGGTCGAAAATTCAAGGTGCGAATGGGTACAATCGCCGGCACAAAGGTCAAGGCATGGTGGTTCAATCCGCGCACCGGCAAGGCCAAATCGATTGGCGAATTCCCGAATACCGGCCAGCGAGAATTCACTCCGCCCGATATGGGCGAATTACTCGACTGGGTTCTCGTCCTGGACGACGCCTCAAAGAATTACCCTGCGCCCGGCTCAATATAACTATGAAGCACAGTTCCTTGCAGACCAACTATCCCAGACATAGGGATTTTGTCTTGAATTAGCGCCAATTGTCTTGAATTACACTCGAAATAGCTTGAAATTATCGTTTGCGCTATCGAATAGGCGCTGAATTGTACGCCAAATTGACTGAATTGAAGGGGGTGGTTTTTCGTAACTTGTTTTGCCATAAGGAGTTCCGTATTTTGCCTCGCAGGTGGGTGCGATTATTTTTTTCTGTCGGTGAGATAGGCAAGGCGGGGTGGCTGGGTAAGGATGCCGGGACGGGTATTCAGTTGTCAAAGAGCACGGTAGCTGCCATGACCCCGAAGCCCCCGACTACGACATTCGAAGGCAAGCAGGCTTCGGGGCTAAACGAGAGGACAAAAAGATGTCCTCTACTAATGGGAGCAACCTGCGCGTTTGAGTCGAAAAAAGTTCACCATGAAGGACACAAAGAGCACGAAGAAAAGTCATAAGCTATTGCGGGGCAAGGGATAAGGGAAGGCGAAAATATTTTTCTTGTTTTTTGATTTTTGTTGGCGGCTACCTGCGCATTTTCCTCAAACGAGCGTTTGAAATGCAGGGAAAAGTCAACCGCAAAAAAGCGCAAAAGGGCACCCGGCTTCGTCAAGGACTACGCCGTGGCAGGCAAGAGGACCCGGCTTCGTCAAGGACTACGCCGTGGCGGGCAAGAGCACCCGGCTTCGTCAAAAGACTACGCCGAGGCAAGCAGGTTGCGGGTTACTGAAAAAGATTGCAGTCCGGGGACTGCGCGCCTTTTTCGGTATGAGGGCGTAAAACGTGAGCGAAAAGTGTCGCTGCGGATAGTTTCCAATAACAGTTGCTATCCCCGGTTTCCCGCCAAGGGCATAATACGGCTATTTTTTCGATAAATATTGCGATTTTATTTGACTTTGGGTACTGTTTCATAGTAATCTGGTAATAGTTGGCGCTGGGGGGCGCATAATTGGAGAATGAGAATGGGTAGAGAAGTGTGCA
>Ga0315277_10000229_pt1 | contig 94878 bp, 89 predicted proteins | sample YL17G05_15_MG_FD_203695 | JGI IMG/M metagenome (GOLD analysis project Ga0315277, IMG submission 203695) | Sediment microbial communities from Yellowstone Lake, YNP, Wyoming, USA - YL17G05_15 | ecosystem: Environmental > Aquatic > Freshwater > Lake > Sediment | place: USA: Wyoming | collected...
ATAAAACCCTGGATAATGGCTCCTAGTGATAATATGGCCCCTGTAAAGCTGTTTAAACGGCTTTTTTTGATGATGGGCTATTTCATGAGCAATAATTCTTAAAATTGAGTTAATGCTCTTGGGTTGCCTCTTTTTAGGCGTAAAAATATCAATGGCAATTACTTTGGTTTTTAAATTTGTATAAGCGACTTTAAAATTTCTGGCAGTGTTAACCGGCGCTTGGCGATTCATAATTCTAAAATTAAAGCCTGCAACTTTTAAACATTTACAGGCTTTTATAAATATGTCCCCTACCCTATCTTGATGATAATTAGTCATGTGTCGTAAAATATTAAAATCAATTTTTTAAATTTTAAAAAATTTTTTATTGAAAAAATTATGGATGAATATAAAAAGCTGCAGCAAAATTATCCCATAATTCTTGCTGAGTTATATAGTCATTATTTCTGTTTGGATCGTTAATCATTATTTTTGCGTTTTGATTTGTTTTGCAATTATCGCATCCTTTTAAGACAATAAAATGTCCAGCTGTAGTGATTCTAGCAGGACCACCCTTTACTGCAGCAATAATTGGATGCCCTTCACTAAGATAATTTAAAATTATATGTTTTTGATTTATAATTTCACCTTTAAGATTTATTGCTACTAAGACTGGACTCGGGCCATAACCTTGAGAAGCAGGATTAACAAATAAATCATATTTAGTTCCTGTGCAGCCATTGCATGCTGGTTCTTTTGCTCCCGTACAGTTAAGAGGGCAAGCTCTATATTTTCCCCAATCCTGATTCTTTATTTTAGTTAAATCTGCTTTATAATAATCAATTATCATACCAAAAGACATTAAACCACAACCTGAAGTGGCAACAGTGCCACAACAACCATATTTTTTATTAGCTGTTGATTCAGGTGTCCATTGTTTATATAATGGAACATTTGCAACAGATGCTTTGGCTACATGCAAAAGAAGTGTGATATCATTAGTATCATTTTTTGAAGTCGAATTGACTTTGCATTCTGGTTTAGAATTATTGCAAATTTCATTCGCTGGAGTTTCATTATTAATATAAACTGTTGGTATATAATCAACTTGAGGCGGTTTTAATTCGGTTAAACCCGTACCCCCAATGGTATAAAGTATCACATAGCTAAATAATGCTATGCCCAGACCAATAAAACCATATTTAATCCGTTCTTTGGCTTTGGCAATAATCTGCTTGTCTCCACCAGCAATAATCCATAGAATGCCAGCAGCAATAATCATAACTATTATAAAAGGTATAATAATATATAAAGCTGCCTGATAAACATTTTTAATATATTCAGCAATATTGGTGGCTTTTGAATATCCCAAGATAGGCACTTGTAATTGAATATTAGGTTCTTCAGCAAATTCTCCTGCAGAAGCAGTTAAGGGTATAGTTAAAGCTGAAAAAAGGATAACTAAGAGTAAAAATATTTTTTTAAATTTGTTTTTAGGCATATTAAAAAATGAGATTATTAAGTGCCGTATCTTTTAACGCAGCTTCCGATAAAACTATGGCTAGAAACTTGTGATTTTTTTGCAGCTTTCCCACCAGGATCATTCCAACCGCTACCCCCAGCACTTTCATACAAGATTCCATTACCAATATAAATACGTACATGCTGACTCGGCTTACCCAACGCATCACCTGGTTTTAAAGGTATGTTATTTATTGAAGTATTAGTAAACGATGTTATCAGTTCGCTATTACTACATCGGGATCCAAAAATACTTGCTGTTCCACCGCCATAAGATTTGAGACCGGCACATTTTAAAAGATAATTAGTATAGCCTGAACAATCCAAACATATTGTTCCAGCAGGACAATAAGTAATTTTTTGTTTACGTTCCTCATAATGGCTCCCTGCTATTTTTTGAGATTGTATCGTATATGGTGGTTTTCCACCTGTTGCGCCCCATCTATAAGTAACTTTACCAAGAGTAGATCTTGCTATTGGTTCTAAAGCTGCTGCACCGCCGCTATGTGGACAAAAGATAAGCCCTTTAAAATTTACATCAATATTGCTATTCAATGGTTCACTCGTATCGCTCTCTTCACCTTCTCCTAAACACTTACTGAATTCTTTAATAGTTCCTCCCGCTCCGGTACATTCTTCTTTGGTCATAAGGAAACTATTATTATCGGCAAGAACACAACATTCTAGGCCTGCAATATATTCAATATTTGGATTTTTTAATTCAGTGATGCCTACGAAAGACAAAATTACATAGCTCAGTAGACCTATTATCACTCCTGTTAAAGCACCGGTAATATATTTTTTAGCTTCTTTAATTCTAGCCACATTGCCGCCAGCAAAAATCCAGATAATGCCAGCCCAAATAACAATGACAATTGCGATTGGAACAAGAACATACAATGCATATTGATAAATTGTTTTTATATATTCAGCTAAATTTGTTGCTTCAGTATAACCAAAGATCGGTACTTGCAATTTGAGTTTTGGCGGAGCTGCTAATTTTTCTTCAACAGCAAAAACATTATTTCCAAATATAAACAAAAAAATGAATATTAAAAAAGCAAAATATGATTTATGGAAAATTCTTGATTTCATTTGATGATTTTATTATAAAAAATATTTTTGAGCCAAGTGGCAAAGATAAAAAAGATTAAAGCCTGCAATAAATCTATAATACTGATGCCGTTTTTATCAAAAAGAAAGGCCAGAACTAAAATTATAAGGGTGCCAAAATAAACTAAGAGATCTGATAAATAAAAATCAGTTTTGGTAATAATAATATCATATTGGGTAATGCCGTTTTCTTCATCTCTTTTAATCCTAAATCTATCTTTGGTTAAAGCAACAAACAAACCCAAAAGTATTATAATTGAAGGCCCCCAAAAAAGAAACAGCGGTTTAATGGTCTCCAGCAGATCTGGGTAAAAAAACCAAATTACAAAAATTGCAATAATTACTAGCCAGACTAGATATTCTGATAAAAAAGTTGAGATAAAAGAAATAAATTTGTTTTGGGGTTTTTCCTCGTACATGGGATTAATTGTTAGATTGATAAATTGTTGTATTGAAGGTTAATAATGGGTAAGACGGGGTTTTTCTAGAGGAATGTAAGGCTTTAGCCTTACCTTTCCACGGCTAATCCCGACGAAAGATAAAGCTAAAGCTTTATATTCCATCGGGTATTAATTTAAGGCAAGTATTCCAAAGGATTAACAGGTATACCATTTAACCTGACTTCAAAATGCAAATGCGGTCCTAAAGTTACGCGGCCAGCACCGCGAGTGCCAGGCATGCCGCCAGTTAAACCAATAATATCACCTACTTTAACAAAGTTATCTTCTTTAACATAAATGGCACTAACATGACCGTAAACAGTGGAAAGGCCATTATCATGGATTATAATTATATAGCTGTAGCCATAGCCAGCATTTACAGTCCTAGCTACATAACCAGCAGCTGGAGCATAAATTGGCGAGCCTTGTTTAGCCCGAATATCTATGGCTGGGTGTTCAAAGATGTAGCGGAAGGGGTAATCTGGGTCATGGAAATAAGCTGTTATTTGGTGAGAGCCAGCTACTGGCCAAGCAACTAAGGTTGTTTTGGCTGTTGTGCCCTCATCACTTTTTATTTGATTTATTTTATCTTTTAATTTGCCTTGCAGATTTAAAATTTCCGAATCAATTTCATTTTGTCTTTGTTTTGATTCAACTAAAAGCTGCTGGAATTGGATTTCTGAAGATTTTGTATCTAAAAGCAAGGTTTCTTTGGCCACTTGATCATTTTTCAGCTTTTCTTCTTGGGTTTCCAGCTGATTTTTTAAATTCTCTAAATCTTGTTTTTGCCTTTCAGTTTCAGCTTTTTGGACGCCCATGGCATCTTTTAGAAGTTTAAGACGGTCAACGGAATTTTTAATATCAGCTTGGATTTCCTCCAAATAACTTAACTGATTAAAAAATTCTGAAAAGGAATCATTTAAAATTAAAATTTCTAAATAAGATCTTTGGTCTGCTTTGTCAATTTGTTTAATATACTCCATTAAATTTGCCTTTTGCGCCTCTATCTCCACTTGTTCTTTATCAATTTGAAAATTCATTGAATCAATTTCCAGTTTAGCTTTGTCAATTTGTAGTTGGGTGGTTTTAACATCCAGTTCCACTTTAAGGATTTGATTGTCTAAAAGCCCCATTTGATTTTTTAAAGTAGCAGCCATGCCTTTATATTCTTCAATTTTCTGGCTATATTCATTAGCGGCTTTTTTTAAATTTTCAATTTTATTTTTATTGTCTTCTATTTTTTGGTTAAGAACCTGAATCTCTGGGTTACTTTCATAAATTCTTTGATAATCTGGCTGGCTATAATCCTGGCCTTGGGCAAAATTAAAACACAGGCCTGTAATTGCTAGACCTAAAAAAATTAGAAAAATAATGATATTTCTCTTTTTCATCTGCTTTAATTATAGCATATTTAGCTTAAAAGATTAATAAAAATGCCTAGGCCTTTATAAAAACGAAGAAGCGATTAATTAATCGCTTCTTCAATAAAATATTATAAGGCATTTTTATTTTAATTTATTTTGCGCTTGATTTATTCTTTTTAAAGTTTCTTTTTTACCTAAAACCCAGGCAATTTCAAAAGGACTGGGGGAATTTTGCTGTCCAGACAAGGCGACTCTCATTGGCCAGAGCATGTCCCCTACCCCATAATTATTGGCTTTCAGCCAGTTAAAAATTTTTTCTTCCAATAATTTTATAGTTTTAAAATCGCTTTCTTTAAAGTTCATTATAAAGTCCTCTAATTTAACTAAATTCTCAAGGGCTGCTTCCCTATTTGATTTTCGCCAGATTAAAAGTTCTGCTTTATAAACAGGTTCTTTATAGAAAAATTCAGTGTTTAGGCTGATATCAGAAAGTTTTTTAAGCCGTTCCTGCTCAACTGTCACAATTTTTTCAACTAGCTTGGGATTAATATTTTTTAGATATGGTAAGCATAATTTAGTAAGTTCTTTAATTTTTATTTTTCGGATATACAAGCCATTAAGCCAATCAAGTTTTTCCAAATTAAAAATTGCGCCAGAAATATTAATTCTTTGTAAATCAAATTTTTCTATCAATTCCTTGAGCGAATAGATCTCTTGCTCACTGGCTTTGGCCTCTGTCCAGCCAATGGTAGCCAGAAAGTTAATTAAGGCATCTTTTAAATAACCTTTATTCAGATAATCATCAACTGCAACATCACCTTGGCGCTTGCTCAATTTTGAACGATCTGGGTTTAAAAGCAGTGATTGGTGGGCAAATTGAGGCGGTTGCCAGCCAAAAGCTTGATAAAGCAGTAAATGTTTAGGCGTGGAAGAAAGCCATTCTTCACCCCGAATTACATGAGTAATTTCCATTTCATGATCATCAACCACATTAGCCAAATGATAGGTTGGGAATCCGTCTGATTTTAAAAGCACCTGGTCATCAATGTCATTGGAATTAAATTTTACTTCTCCTCTAATAATGTCAGTCCATTTTATTTCTTTATTTTGAGGCACTTTTAAGCGAATAACCCAAGGAATATTCTGGCTTAATTTTTTTTCAATTTCAGTTGAATTTAATTTTAAACAAGTTTTATCATATTTTGGCGCTTGTTTATTTTGAATTTGCTCTTGCCTCATTTTTTCTAAACGTTCTGGGGTGCAAAAACAATAATAAGCCTTGCCTTCTTTGATTAATTGCTGGGCATATTTTTGGTAGATTTTCAGGCGTTTTGATTGGTAAACTGGTTGATTGTCAAATTTTAAGCCAAAGTCCTTTAAAATTTTAATAATTTGTTTGTCTGAACCTTTAACTATTCTAGCTTGATCAGTATCTTCAATCCTTAATAAAAACTGGCCTTGATAATGTTTAGCAAATAAAAAATTATAAATGGCGGTTCTTAAACCGCCAACATGCAAATAGCCAGTTGGACTTGGCGCAAATCTGGTGATAATTTTTTTCATAGATAATCTTTAAATTTATCTGAAGCTATTATCGGCGGCTTTAGCCGCCGTGCGGCCTCTAAAGAGGCCGATAATTGTAACCTGGTATTTTTTTACAAATATTCTTTAAATTTATCTAAACCGATTTTAATAATTTGATTGCGTCTTGGAGCGGCTATTTCCAAAATTTTATCTTTGGATACCCATTGCCAGTCATTATGCTCATGCAAGTTTAAATTAATATCTGAATCATTCCCACTAAATTCCAGCAAAAATAATGTTTGTTTTTGTCCTTTATATCTATCAATATTAAGATAATATTTGTCTTTAAGCCATTTATATTTGTGGCAATTTTTTAGCATCATTATAATTTTAAATTTGTCTGTGCCAATTTCATCTTTCATTTCTCGCATAATGGCTTTTTCTAGTTCAGCTTTAGTTCTGGCATTTTTAGCTCCTCCTTGAGGCAATTTCCACTCTTCTGTTTTTGTTGTTTTAGCTAATAAGATTTGTTTATCTTTATTGATAATAAATCCTGCCACGTTTTTGCGGTATAAAAGCAAATTACCCAAAATCCATCTAAGGCAGGCTAATGGAAATATTATAACAGCATTAATAATCCTTTGCCAGCGCCAGGGCTCTTCTTTTAAACGCCAAAGCCATTCTAGACCGATTTGGCGCATCCATAAAGGTGCTCTTTTTAATCTTCCAGCCATAAAATCCAAACTGCCGCCAACTCCTAACATTATCTTTGTTTCTAATTTAGCTAGATTTTTATTAATAAAATTTTCTTGCTTTGGCGGTCCAAAATTAACAAAAATAATATCTGGTTTAAATTGGTTTATAAGTTCAAGATAGTTTGCTTGAGAACAATTCCCTTGGGAATCAATTAAACCAAGATCAATATAATTAATATTTACTTTTGGATATTTTTCTTTGATATTTTGCAGAGCCTGTTCCCCTATTTTAGGCCTGCCTTCAAAAAATAATATTGAATAACTTTTTTGTTCAGCTAGGTTTACTAGTTCCCAGCATAAATCTGCGCCTGTAGTTGTATTGAATAATTTTTGTCCAAAAATTCTGGCGCCTAGTTTTAAACCAAAACCATCAGGAATAGAGATAAAAGAGTTATTTAAAATTCGTTTGAATTGTTTGTCCCTATAACCAGCCAAACAAATTTCCGGATTAGGCGTGACAATATAGCCTTTTTTATTAGCAGATATAAAATTAGCAATCTCACTGATTGCTTCCTTTAATGAAATGTCATTTATTTTTGTTCCTAGAATATAAATTTCTCTCATTTTTTTGAAGAATAAATATTAACAGGAATGCCAACATCAGCCCAATTATAAACTTCTTTGGCATCTTTTAATTTTAAATTTATACAGCCATGGCTAACTCGAGTCCCGAATTTCCAATGCCAGTAAGCTCCATGAATGGCATAATCGCGATAAAAATACATAACATTGGGCACATTGGGCAAATTATAATTTTCCGGATTATTAGGCCCAAAATCGCGAGCCATATTTGTTTTTAAGACTTTATAATTTATTTTAAAATTACCTTCTGGCGTGGGGAATTTTCTTTTGCCGCTGGAAATAATATATTCATTTTCTAACGAGCCTAATTTATAGGTATATAGTTTTTGTTTAGTTAAGTCAATCTCAATTATTTTATAAGCCGAATACTTGTTGGTTGGTGAAATATATTGAGTACCTATAACAATTTCAGATTTAGCATCTTTATCAATATCTCCATCAGCAACTGCTAACCCGCCTTTAAAATCCTTGAAAACAAAACTTTCTATTTTATTTTTGACTTCGCCTTTAGCATTAAAAATCCTCAAATGAGCACCGCCGCCAAAGCCAGGGCCAGTTATTATTTCCAGATTGCCATCCAAATCAACATCGCCAGCAGCCAAATTTACTCCGCCATAAAACCCCGCAGGATAAGCTAAAAATTGATTGATTAATAGACCAGTAGCTGAAAAGATATTAATCTTGGCTTCTTTGCCAAAAGCAGGCGCTGTAATAATTTCTGCTTTTTTATCATTATTTAAATCAGCAACAAGAACATTGACCCCGTTTTTAAAAGTTTTTTCATAAGCATAAAATTCTATTATAAAATTGCCATAATTATCAAAAATCCTAACAACTGGCTCCATTTCCTTACCAGAACCGACAATTATTTCTTTTTGATTATCATTATTTATATCTCCTGCTGCCAGACTAAGGCCGCCTTTATATTTTTCTGCAAAGGCTAAAAAGCTGAAATATGGCTGGCCATTGCTTTTAAAAATGCTAACTTTAGGTAAATAACCTTGATTAGGTACAGTAATTATTTCCGTGTTGCCATCATTAAATAAATCAGCGGCGCTGACTTTAAAACCATTTTTAAAGGTTTCTTCATAAGCTAAAAATTCTGACAGCAAAACACCCTGATAATTAAAAATTTTAACTAAAGGCTTTTCATTACGTCCAGTGGCCACAATAATTTCCTTATAACCATCATTATTTAAATCAGCTGTGGCCAGATTCAAACCTTCTGACTTGGAGTCTTGGTCAAACGGAAAAAAATCCTTTTCTAGCTGAAAATTTTCTGCATTTAAAATGCGGACTAAAGGCCTAATAAATTCATTAGCTGAAGTTATTGGTTCTTCTGCCCAGACTGAAAAAGGCAATAGTAATCCGGCAAATAAGATTATTAAAAATTTTTTCATGGCTTAGATTTTTAAACAAAGTAGGATTTCTATAATTATTATACCTGTTTTCTTTATCTTGAGCAAAATTGTATTGATATTGAAAAGCCGCCAGGCGACATTATTATAAAGGGAGGTTACTGACCTAAACATAATGCCTTAATCTGGCGGCAAAATAATTTTAATTCATTTAAAAATTAAGTCAAGGAATATTTTTTAATAATACTATAAATTGGGCCAGTTGGGGTTAATTGACTTTCCATCAGGTCAATTGATTGAATTATGAATTCTGAAAGCTGAATGCTAAAATTAGGAATCTGCATAGATGTTTTAAATTTTATCCTGCCCAAGGTTAAATGAAGTTTAAAGGGCCTATTATCTATTTCAAATCCTAATTCTCTAAGCCCCTCCTCTATTTGTTTTTGTAATTTTATGGTTTGACCATCATTTAACTCTTTCATTTCTAAAAAAATTACTTTTGGGTTATTTAAGTCTGGAAAAGCATTGATAGAGTTTGAAAGTGCAAAGTTTAAAGTTTTAAAGTTTTGGACTATTGGTTCTATTTCCTGATTTATAGCTAAAATTCTTTCTTCTGGGACTGAACCTAAAAAATGTAGGGTTAAATGGAAATTATCTTTCTCAACCCATTTGATGGGTTTATTTTTATTAGCTTTTTGCAATTTTAAAACCAAATCAGCAAGCTGTTTTTTGATTTCTTGGGGAAGGTTTATAGCTAAAAATAGTCGTTTGGTCATGTTTTAAGTATAGCAATTTTAAATAAATTAAAAAACGGCTTTTGACAAAATTAAAAGACCCGAGTAATTCGGGTCTTTGTTGTAAGTTTAATAGGCAGAACTATAAAGGCCAACATTTTGAGGATCATGAAGCTGGGTGACAGAATCATTTACAATTGTCTGCTTAATCGCTTCTGCCAAAAGCCCGGCTACTGATAAAATTTTGAATTTTGCTTCACCGCTAACTTTATCTGCCACAGGAATTGTATCTGTCATGACAAATAAGTCAATTGGCGAATTATTTAAAGCAGCAATTAGTTCTTTAGTAGATTTGCCCTGCTTTGACAAAGGAGCGTGTGGCACAAACATGATAATTTGCTTAGCGCCATTTTCTTTCAAAGCTTGAGCATCTAAAATTGCTGTGCCGCCCGAGCAAATCTCATCATCCACCATAATACAGATTTTGCCTTGAGCATTAATTTCCCGCTTTATGGCCACTTCTTTGCCAGACCTGACTTTGTCAATGTAATCATGGGGCAATTTGGTTATTTCTGTCAGTTTGGCAAAACGCTTAGCTGCCCCGCTATCCGAGAAGCAGATTAAAATATCTTCTTTATTTCCGCCCAAAACAGTTTGGATATAATGCAAAAGAAAATCTGCATACATGTAAATGGTGGAAATTTCATCAGCTGACGGCCGAAAATAATGCTTGACATGGGTATCATGTGGGTCAAGCAAAAGCACTCTTTTTACGCCCAATGGATTATTCAGGATATTGGCCAAGACATTGCTCATAACAGAGATTCTGGGCTTGTCCTTGCGGTCAGATCTGGCATAGGGCATATAAGGAAAAGCCAAAAGCAAATCAGCAGCATTGGAATTGTAAATTGCGTCCAGCAAGGCAAAAAGCTCGATCAAATGCTGATTGACCGGCGGGCATTGAGTGTGAATAACTACGACAAAGTAGCCACGCACGTTTTCAATTTGAATTTCAACATTTTCATTGTCAAAGGGCAGGATATGCGGAACAATTAATTTTAATCCTGCTTCTGGCTTTAAAGATCCGGGCAGCCGCTTATTCAGCTCGTCACAAACCTTATTGGCTAAATGATGTGATCCTTCAAGCGCAAAAATTTTTACTCCGCGAATACCATGATCCATTTTTTTACCTCCCTATTAAAATTTTAAAGAACTATCTTTTCTTTGTATAATTTAACTTAACATTTTATAATAAATTGTCAAGCTAATAAAAAATGGCCCCGAACTGCATAGAGTTCGGGGCTTAGCGAAGAATTATATCCTCGCCATTTATGGTTTTAGGAAGGAGTTATTTTGACAACTTTACTGAATTTTTGTTTTTGTTCAGGCGATAAGCTGTCAAATTTTTTAAGATGATGAGCAGCTGGCTCGTAAATATAGAAATCCGTGTGTCTTGTAGCTTGCATATTTTTGGTTATTTTCAGATTGGCAATCTGGATGTTGTAAGCTGCGATTGGATGGGTATAACCTTTAACTTCAAATTGGTGCGGAGATTCATCAATGTCAATACTTTCAAAAAAGATATGCTTGATTTTTTCAAAGGTTGTTTCACTGATGAGTATATGGCCGATTTCGCAGGCAGATTCTAGGCGGTTAGCCAAATTGGTTGTTTCGCCAATTGAGGTATAATCAATTTTGCGGTCGCTGCCCAGAGCGCCAGCAATCACCTTGCCTGAATACAGACCAATGCGCATTTCAAAAACAATTTTGCCTTCTGCCCTGCGTTTTTTATTTAGCTGGCGTATGGTTTTTTGCATTTCAATAGCACAGCAAACCGCATTTTCTGCATTATTATCTAGCGGTACTGGTGCGCCAAAGATAGCAACGATAGCATCACCAACGAATTTGTCAGTGAAACCGCCTCTTTTATGGACAATGGGATCAAGCACCTCAAAGTATTCATTGAGCAGTTTAAAAATTTCCTCTGGTTTCAGATTTTGAGTTAAGGTGGAAAAGCCGGCAAAGTCCGTAAACATGATTGTAGCTTCCACCTCCTGGCCTTCCAAAACAATGCCCTCCTTTTCAACTCTTTCTGCCAATTCTTCAGAGAGCAGTTTTCCCAGCATGTGTTTGAGGTTAAGACGGCCTTTAAGCTTGATCACCATGTCATTGAAATTATCAATGATTTCTCCAAATTCACGACTGCCAGCTTTAGGCACCACGTATTCATAATTTGCTTCAATTACAGCTTTAGTGCCAGCCATTAGATAATGAATCGGTTTGGAAATGAGTTCGCTTAACCTGGAGGTTAATAGTGTAATAATCAAAGCAATTACAGCTAGTATTGAAACAATGAAAATGCTAATGGTCCACATTAATTTTTTAACGTGACCTGCTGGTATATCAACGCTAAAGTTATTCCAGATGCCATTATTTTTTTCTGCTAGCCAAACCGAGAACCAGGTACCCCATTTGTCAGTATTGAATTTAGGCAAAATTCCATAATGATAATGGATTGGGTCAGTGTCAAAGCCTGGACCATTCTTTAAATAATTCCTAAAGTACGGACAATCGTTTTTCATGACATCGTACTCTAATCCAGGATATGAGCTTTCCCACCAATCAGATCCATCCAGCAGAAAAACCAATTTCTTGCCATCATCAGCCATGACATAAGTGTCGTCAAAATTAAAGCCGGCAATTTTGGCAGAAATTTTGGTCTGCATCAGTTTTTGTTTATACTTTTGGCAGATAAAAATTAATTCTGTCTGGTTAGCAAATTGTTCTTGCCAAAAGGCAAAAGCTTTGTCTAAATTAGCATCATCAACACTTTTTATTTCCTCGTTGTTCGCCAGGATTACTTTTTTGATTTCTGCATAAGATAGTTTTTGTCCAGTGACTAACAGATTAAATGTCCAGATTAAATAATTTTCATTTTCTGGATCTGCTTTTTTCTGAACCTCAAAGGCAAAATCATTCATTTTTTGCAAATTCCCCAAATTGAAATCAGATTTTACTTCAGAAACAATGATTTTACCGCGGCTAATCAGCTGGCCTAATTCATCCCAAGGGCGTTGAACTTCCACAATCAAAGTCGGCAAAGCAACGATAATAACTAACAGTAGCCCAAAAAGAATAAGCTGGGTGCGAAAAGCCAAAGCTTTCTTTTTTTCTTTTATTTCAGCCATTATTTTCACTCCTTTCTTAAAAAATTTTTGTTAAAGAACCATGATATTTTACCTTAGCGGAAAAGGGCTGTTTTGTCAATGTTTTTTTGTTATAATAAAAGAGTATGAAACTTGCCCAATTTTGGCTTAAAAAGCCAGACAATAAAATTCAATGCCAGCTTTGCAATCATTATTGTTTAATTGCTGAAAATAAAACAGGCCTTTGTGCTGTTAGAAAAAACATTAAAGGCCAACTTTATTCTTTGGTTTATGGCAAAGTGATTGCCGAGAATATTGATCCAATTGAAAAAAAGCCATTATTTCATTTTTTACCTGGCAGTTTGAGCTATTCTTTTTCAACTGTGGGCTGTAACTTCCGTTGTGTGCATTGCCAGAATGCTGACATTTCCCAGTATGCAGAAAAAAAGTTTGAAGTTGATTTTGTGCCTGGGCAAGAAACCCAACCAGCAGAAATAATAAAAAGAGCCAAAGCAGCCAAATGCCAATCAATCGCTTATACTTATACTGAACCAACCATTTACGCTGAATTTGCATTAGATTGCATGAAACAAGCAAAAAAAGCTGGTTTAAAAAATGTTTGGGTTTCTAATGGCTATACTGCGCAAAAAGCCTGGTCAGAGATACTCCCCTATCTTAATGCGATTAATGTTGATTTGAAATTTTTTAATAATGAGACATATTTAAAAATCTGCGGAGCAAAATTACAGCCGGTTTTAGAAAATTTAAAATTGCTTAACAAAAATAAAATTTGGCTAGAAATAACTACCTTGATTATTCCTGGCTTAAATGATTCTCAAAAAGAAATGGCAGAAATTGCCAAATTTATAAAAAATTATTTAGGGCCAGAAACGCCCTGGCATGTTTCGCGCTTTTTCCCTAATTATAAGTTACTGAATGAAAATCCCACTGAAGAGGATTTAATTTACCAAGCTTATAAAATTGGCAAAGATGTGGGTTTAAAATATGTTTATGGCGGCAATATTGCTTCTGAAACAATGGAAAACACTTATTGTCCTAAGTGCGATGAGATAATTATTAAAAGAACTGGTTATGAAATTGAGAGTTTTGCTAAAAATAGCTTTTGTCCAAAATGCGGAGAAAAAATTGATTTGATATTAAAATAAACTAAAGTTTTACTTAAATACTCTAATGCTTGACAGGGGTTTTTTTATTTATTATACTAGTATTAGCACTCTTGATATTTGAGTGCTAAAATGCTAATGTTTAAATAACGCTAATGATGCGAATAGAATTCGCGTCATTTGTATAAGAAATAACTATTAAGTCATATAAAATTAAATTCGCATTATTATATGTTTAACCCAAATAAATTAACTACCAAATCCCAGGAGGCCTTACGCAATGCGCAGGAAATTGCCATTGATCACCAGAACCAGCAAGTTGATGCTTTGCATTTATTGGCTTCCCTACTTACCCAGGAAGAAAGTTTGGTCAATACTATTATAAAAAAACTGGAAGTTGATCCGGTCCAATTAAAAAACCAGATTTTTCAAACCATTGAATTGTTTCCCAAAACACGGGGCGAAATCAGTTTAACCCAAATGTTTTTAACCGAAGATTTGGCCCGGGTTTTGGCTGGCTCGGAAAAAGAAGCCAGAGATTTAAAAGATGAATACATTTCCACTGAACACATTTTTTTATCAATGTTAAATACCAAAAGTAAGGTTAAAAATCTTTTGGACTCCTTTGGTATTCAATACGAACCAGTCTTAAAGTTACTATCACAATTACGCGGCTCAACCAGAATTACAGACCCTGAACCAGAATCAAAATTCCAGGTTTTGGAAAAGTATGCGCAAAATTTGACAGAAATGGCTAGGCAGGAAAAACTTGACCCAGTCATTGGCCGTGATTCAGAAATTCGCAGAGTCATGCAAGTTTTGTCCCGCAGAACTAAAAACAACCCGGTTTTGATTGGCGAAGCTGGCGTGGGTAAAACAGCCATTGCAGAAGGTTTGGCTCAAAGAATTGTGGCTGGTGATGTGCCAGAGACCTTAAAAAATAAAGAAGTTATTGGCTTGGATTTAGGATCCTTGATCGCCGGCACCAAGTTTCGCGGTGAATTTGAAGACCGTTTAAAAGCTGTTTTAAAAGAAGTGGAAAATTCCAATGGTCAGATTATTTTATTTATTGATGAATTGCATACTGTTGTTGGCGCTGGCGCCATTGAAGGTTCAATGGATGCATCAAATATGTTAAAGCCAGCTTTGGCCCGAGGCAAATTGCATGCTATTGGTGCCACGACTTTAAAAGAATATCAAAAATACATTGAAAAAGATCCGGCTTTGGAACGCAGGTTTCAGCCGGTTTTAGTGCAAGAGCCCACAATTGAAGATACTATTGCGATTTTGCGCGGCATTAAAGAAAAATATGAAGTTCATCATGGCGTCAGAATTACCGATTCAGCGATTTTAGCTGCAGCTGAATTTTCACAAAGGTATATTACTGACCGTTTTTTGCCTGATAAAGCAGTTGATTTAATTGATGAAGCTACTTCTGCTTTACGTATGGAAATTGATTCAATGCCTGAAGAATTAGATAAAATGAAGCGTAAAATTAAGCAATTGGAAATTGAAAAAGCTGCGCTTAAAAAAGAATCTGACAAAGATTCTAAGGATAATTTAAAACTTTTAGATAGAGAACTCCATGATTTGAAAGAGAAATCAAATCAATTGGAATTGCATTGGAAAAGCGAAAAAGACATTATTACCCAAATCCGTGAAGCCAAAAAGCAGATTGATTCTTTAAAGCAAGAAGCTGATATTTTGGAAAGAAAAGCTGAATTGCAAAAGGTGGCAGAAATCCGCTATGGCCAAATTCCAGCCATTGAAAAGAAAATAAAAGATTTTGAGAAAAAATTAGCCAATATCCAAAAAGATCACAAGATTTTAAAAGAGGAAGTGAAAGAAGAAGACATTGCTCAAGTTGTGTCGCGCTGGACAGGTATTCCTGTTTCCAAAATGTTAGAATCAGAAATGGCTAAATTAGCCCATGCTGAAGAAGAGCTAAAAAAGCGTGTGGTTGGTCAGCCGGAAGCCATTTCCGCAGTAGCTAATGCGATTCGGCGCTCGCGTGCAGGTGTGGCAGAAGAAAATAAGCCCATTGGCTCATTTATCTTTTTGGGGCCAACTGGTGTTGGCAAAACAGAATTAGCCAGAGCTTTGGCTGAATTCATGTTTAATGATGAAAATGCCATGATCCGCGTAGACATGTCAGAATACATGGAAAAGCATTCAATTTCCAAATTTATTGGCTCCCCTCCTGGTTATGTTGGCTATGAAGAAGGCGGCCAATTGACTGAACAGGTTCGCCGCCGACCCTATGCAGTTGTTTTATTTGATGAAATTGAAAAAGCCCACCCTGAAGTTTTTAATATTCTTTTGCAACTTTTGGATGATGGCCGTTTAACTGATGCCAAAGGCAGGGTTGTTAATTTTAAAAATACAATTATTATCATGACTTCAAACCTTGGTAACCAGTTGCTTAAAGAAGTTTCTTTAGGTTTTGAAGATAAAACCCAAAAACAAGAAGAAAAAGTTAATGAAGAGAAGATGAGAGAGAAGGTTTATGAAGCACTAAAAGCTCATTTTAAGCCAGAATTTATAAATCGTCTTGATGAAATAATTATTTTCCATCCGCTTGGCAAAAAAGAAATTGAAAAAATTATTGATTTACAGCTAGAGATTGTTCGTAAGCGCTTGGCTGAAAAGAAAATCAAATTGGAATTTACACCAAAATTAGAAGAATATTTGGCTGACAAGGGCTTTGACCCTCAATTTGGCGCTCGCCCGCTCAAGCGCGTGATTCAGAACCAAATTCTTGATGATTTGGCTTTACAAATTATTGAAGGCAAAATTAAAGAAGGCCAGAAAGTAAAGGTTGATGTAGATAAGGATAAAGTAATTTTTAAATAAAATTTTATTTAAAATATATAAAAACCGCGGGTTAAACCTGCGGTTTTTTATTTATCTTCCGAATTGCATTCTCAACTTCTTTTAGTTGATTTTTTTTAAGCATTTTTGCCAAGCGATCTGCTTGGACATCGGTTATAACTCCTTCTTCAAGCAGACGCAAAACTTCAATGGCTAATTTTGACTTTTGCATGTTATTCCTCCTTTTTAAATTAATCCTAAAGATTAGCATAAATTTTTATTTTTGTCAATAGAAAAACCGCTCTTAAATTGAGCGGTCTTGGTTTTTGATCTTATTTTCTTTGCCTTTTGACAAAAATGGTTACGATCTTGTGAAAGTTTGTTTGAGCAAACTGGGTGCTCATGCCGAGCAGGACCAAGGTCTTTTCAGGATAGTAACCGTCATTGAATAATTCGGTTACTACTTCTTCAATCCCTTTGTTTTCCAAGCGCACTGCTTTAATGCCAATTATTGTTTCAGGCTCTGGCCAGTCAATTATTAGAGGTACTCCTTCATTTGAGAAATTGGCCTTACCTTCATTTTCATCTTTCGGATCTTCATTCTCAGCCATTTTTACCTCCTTGCCCAGAACCTAAGCTTGCGCATGGTTCTGGGCTTGCTACTTTGTGGCTTTAGCAGTTTGTGCTTTAAGTCCCAGGGTTATTTCGCAGATTTCCAAAAATATTTTTTCTGTTGGATTTTGGCCAAATATCTTTACCCTGCCCTTAATTTCAGGGTGCTGATACTGCAAATGCTCATTCCAGTGCTTTTCTAATATGGTAAGCACTTCCTCAACTTTGTTTTTATCAAGCGCATGAAGTAAAACATTAGTTACATCATAAGATAATTTTGGGCCATAATTTTTGTAAACAGTTAGAGCTCTTTGATAATGCTCGCCTAACTCTTTTTTAAAAAGTTTGACAAAATCTGCTTCGCTAACTGACCTGACCATCATTATTACCTCCTTATGTTTTTTGTTTTAACTTAACTTAATTTTTTAAAAATGTCAATTGAAAGTTTATAAAATTAAACGGGCTCTGCTTATGGCAGAGCCCAGAGAGTAGAGGGCTTGCTTCTTAGACCCAACCGGGGGTCATTATATAATTTTTTGCCGGCTCTATAAAAAGCGAAGCATAAATCCCAATACTCTTATAGATATTTTTAGGCCCCGCCGTTAAAACTTTATGGGTTTTTATTCGGCGGGGCTGGGTGTGGGGAGAAACCTTCCCTTCTTTTTCAGGCCAGCTTATAAATCCCGGCATACTATGTGCTAATGCACTACGCCGGCAAACGCTGGCTTATTATGCGGGGTTAATATCGTATGGGCCAACAGGCGCATAATTGCGCGCGCTTGCGCCTAAAAAACGACCCATTTTTCAATCGTTGAAGATTGCACCGACAATTTTTAAACATCACCATATTTCGGCGCATCCTCTGCTTCCCGCTACCCTTCGAAGGCTCTGTCAACTCGTTCCCCACACTTTTATAATTAACATATTAGCACATTTTAAAATTTCTGTCAAGAGGTGTTACTTTATAAGTTTGAACTGGAGAAATAATTATGCTATACTGGATACATATGAAAATTACTAAAATTACAGCTTTTTTAGCTATATTTATAATTTTGTTTTTTCAGATTTTGGGCATAAAACCAGCCCAAGCTTTTGATTTTGATCCTAATGATATTATTTCTGACAATGATTTGCAGGACTTTGACACAATGGATTTAGCGTCAATTCAGGAATTTTTAAATAATCAAAATGGTGTTTTAAAAAACTATCAAACTCTTGACAATCTAGGCATAATCAGATCAGCGGCTGAAATTATTTATAATGCGGCCCAGACTTATAAAATTAATCCCAAATGGATTTTGGCTACTTTGCAAAAAGAGCAAAGCTTGATTACCAATCCCTCTCCTTCCCAGAAAAATATTGATTGGGCCATGGGTTATGCAGTTTGTGATTCCTGCTCAACTGATGACCCGGCACTGGTCATGTTTAAAGGCTTTGGCATTCAGGTTGATCGGGCAACATACCGCATTAGGTATTATTATGATCATCCAAATGAATTTAATTTTAAAATGGGTAAATTATGCTCAATAGATGGCCAGGATGTTTTGCCTTATAATCAGGCCACTGCTAACCTGTTTAATTATACGCCTCATTTGAACGGCAATTATAATTTTTGGAATATCTGGAACCGCTGGTTTGCTAAAATATTTCCTGACGGAACTTTGATCCGCCAGGCAGGCAGTGATGATGTCTGGCTGATTGCCAATGGCCTGCGCCGGCAGTTTTGGTCAAAATCCGCTTTATTAACACGCTTTGCTGGCCAAAAAATAATTGAGGTTTCTAAAAATGATTTACAGAAATATGGGATTGGTTATCCTATAAAATTTGCTAATTATTCGCTTTTAAAATCATTGGCTGGCAAAATTTACCTGATTGTTAATAATGAGAAAAAAGAAATTGAATCAGCTGAAGTTTTTCGCACAATCGGCTATAATGAAGATGAGGTTATTCCTGTAACTGACGAGGAATTATCATATTATGAAGATGGGCGTAAAATCACTTTGAGCAGCGTTTATCCGCAGGGCGCCTTATTGCAGGATAAAAAAACCGGCGGTGTTTTCTATGTTGAAGATGGCATTAAATATTCGATCTGGTCAAAAGAAATTTTAACCATAAATTATAAAAATTATAAACTTCTTAAGGTCGGGACAGATGAATTGGACAAATATGTGACTGCGGCCAATGGTGTCAGATTGCATGACGGCACCTTGGTAAAATTAACTGATGATTCCAAGGTTTATGTAATTTCCAATGGCCAGCGACGCTGGATAGCTAATGAAAATACTTTTAATCAATTAGGTTATAATTGGAAAGATATCATAACAGTAAATGAAAAGGTTTTTAGCTTGCATCCGCAAGGCGAGGATTTGGATTTGCTTCTTGTTAAACAAACCAAAATTGCTACACAATAGGACAACAAAAATACAAATTTAACATTAAATACTAATATAAATCATATGTTGGTTTTTAGCGCAATTTGCCCTCATCCGCCAATTTTAATACCTACTATTGGCAAAGATAATTTGGATAAAATTAAAAATACTGTTAATGCCATGAAAGATCTGGAAAAAGAGCTTTATGCTTCCAAGCCAGATGTGATTTTGATTATTTCGCCCCATGGTGAGATTATACCTGATGCTTTTAGCATAAATTTAAATTCAAATTATCAGGCGAACTTTGAAGAATTTGGCGATTTTACCACTAAAATGGAATTTAAAAGCAGCCCCATGCTCTCTTTGAGGTTTAAAGAACGGGTTGAAGATTTTTTACCTTTGGTTTTATCAAGCGAAGATAAATTAGATCATGGTTGCGCCGTGCCCTTGTTTTATTTAAGCAAGCATTTAAAAAATATTGAAATCATCCCTGTTTTTTATTCTTTGCTTGATTATGATAAGCATTTCCAGTTTGGCCAGCTTTTGAAAAAGGAAATTGTTAAAAGTGAAAAACGCGTGGCAGTAATTGCTTCAGGCGATTTGTCGCATACTTTAACCAAAGGTGCGCCTGCTGGCTATTCAGCCAAGGGCGAAGAATTTGATACCAAACTTGTCAGCTTGCTCAAAAGAAAAGACATTCGCGGAATTTTGAAATTAGATCATAAATTAATTGATGAGGCAGCTGAATGCGGCTTGCGTTCTTTTCTGATTTTACTTGGCATAGTTGAGGAATATAAATATGAAGTGGATGTTTTATCTTATGAAGGCCCTTTTGGCGTGGGTTATCTAGTGGCAAATTTTAAGCTAATATAAAAATTTTTACTATAATATTTAGAAGAAGAAGTGAATTATGATTCGCTTCTTTTATTTTCGAGAAAAAAAGGGAAAAATAAGAATTGGATTATCATTTTAAAAAATGCTAATATGGATTATATGGATCCCTATATCAAATTAGCCAAAGAAACAATTAAGGAATATTTGCTAAGTGGCAGAATTATTGAAATACCCAAAGATTTGCCCTTGGAGATTTTAACTCGGCGGGCTGGGATTTTTATTTGTTTTAAAAATAAGGGTGAATTGCGCGGCTGTATAGGCACCTTTTTCCCTGTTTATGAAAATATTGCTGATGAAATAATTCAAAACACAATTTCTGCTGCCACTGCTGATCCGCGGTTTATTCCAGTTCAAGTACATGAACTTGGCGGTTTAAAAATAACCATTGATATTCTTTCTGAATCAATAAAAATTGAAGACGAAGATATTAATCAGTTAGATCCCAAAAAATTTGGGATTGTAGTTAAAAGCGAAGATGGTTATCGCACGGGCCTGCTTTTGCCTGATTTGGAAGGCGTTGACACAGTGGCTCAGCAAATTTCAATTGCCTGTGAAAAAGCTGGCATTGATGAATATGCTGAAAATTTCCATGTTTATAAATTTACAGTAGAGCGCCATGAGGAAAGATAAATTTAAAATAGTCCAAGTTATACCGGTTTTGCGCTTAAAAAGAGATTTGCATTATTTTGACTATCTGGTCCCAGAAGGATTTGAAAATCAAGCCAAAATCGGACAACTTGTAGAAATCCCCTTTAGAAATAAAAATATCAAAGGGGTTATTTTAAATTTAGTTAAAAGTTCAGAGTATGAAAAAGAAAGATTAAAGTATGTTATAAAAATTATTGATATAGCTCCGCTTTTGGCAAAATGGCAATTGGATTTAATTAAAATTTTGGCTGATTACTATTTTGTCTCCATGGCCATGCTTGTAAAAATGCTGATTCCTGAAATCCCCAAGAAAGCGAGATTAAGCCAAGGGAAATTTTTAAAGGATTTAAATTTTGTCAGCCCGCCTAAATCAATCATAGAAATAGATAAATATTATAATTCGGCCAAGCCTGTTTTGCTTAAATTTTTTAGTTTTGAAGATAAAATCAATATATATTTGAGTTTGATAAGAAAAGTTTTAGAACAAGAAAAACAGATTTTGATTATTGCGCCTTTGCTTTCAGACATTAAAAAAATCTATCAATATTTAGCTGATTATAAAAATGAGGTTTCAGTTTTTTTAAATGATCTGCCAAAAAACAAATATTGGTTTGAATGGTTAAGGATTAAAAATGGACAAGCCAAAATTATTTTGGGCACGCGTAGTGCTCTTTTTGCCCCATTTAATAATTTGGATTTAATTATTATAGATGAAGAAGATAATGAAAATCACAAACAGGAAGAGCCAAATCCGCGTTATAATGCCAAAACCGTGGCTTTAAAACTAGGGCAATTACTCAAATCCAAGATAATTTTTACCGTTCTAACTCCTTCTTTAAGCAGCTTATATGCGGCCAGCCAGAAACAATGGGAATATTATGAAATCAATAAGCCCAAAAGCTGGCCGCAAATTAAAATAATTGACCGTCAGGAAGAATTTAAAAAAGGCAATTATTCAATTTTCAGCGAGGAGCTTTTAAAAAAGATTGAAACTAATTTAAAGCAAAACCAGCCAATCTTTTTATTTTTAAACCGCAAGGGCTTAGCCACTGCTATTACTTGCCAGGATTGTGGCTATTTGGCTGTTTGTCCTACTTGCCAGTTGCCCCTAACTCATCATTTGAGCAAAGAAATAATTTGCCATCATTGCGGCTATAAACAAGATTTATTTTTATTTTGCCCCAAATGCCAAAGCCCAAATATCAAAATAACTGGCACTGGCACGGAAAAAGTGGCAATGGAAACAAAAAAATTCTTTCCCAAATCACGAATTTTGAAAATTGATACAGAAACGCCACTTTTTAATCAAAATCTTAAAAATTTTGATATTATTATTGGTACTCAATTTGCCTTTAACCAGCTTGATTGGCAAAAAATAAATTTAATTGGCGTAATTAATGCAGACACTTTATTTTATCTGCCTGATTATCGCAGTTTAGAAAAAACTTTTAATCTTTTAAATAAACTGGCTATTTTTTTAGGTAATAATCAAAAAGAGCTAATTATTCAGACCTTTTCACCCCAAAATTATGTCTTTGCAGCAATAAAAAAAAGAGACTGGCAATTATTTTACAATCAGGAATTGGCTGAAAGGAAAATTTTGAATTATCCTCCATTTAGCAGATTAGTAAAATTAATTTATCAAAGCATTGAATTTAATGCTGGGCAGTATGAAGTTAATAAAATTTATAAAGATATAAAGTCAAAGGTTGAGGGTGATAAAATTATTATTAATCCCCCAATTTTAGCATATACCCAGCAAGTGCGCGGACGCTGGCGCTGGCAGATTATTTTAAAAGTTTTGGACGCAAATTTTAGTTTAAATTTTCTTAAAAAACTGCCTGAAGATGTAATTATTGATGTAGAACCAGAGAGTTTGCTGTAAAAGAAAACCCGCTCATATAAAAGCGGGTTGTTTGATAATTTAGTTTTTAAGCAGCTTCTTGTTTCCGACGCTGCTTGAGCAGGAATTTATGGTCTTCAAATAAATTCACCTGATTAACGATTCTTTTAATATCATTGGCCAAGGTATAGGCAGTTGCCCAAACTTCCACTGTTTTGCCTCTAGCCTGACAAGCTTTAATTAAAGCCTCGTAATCAGAGTCGCCAGAAACTAAAATTAAATGGTCAAATTCATTAGCGCATAAATGTTGGGTCATCATAACTGAAATATAATTATCAGTTCGGCTTTTGCCTGTTTTTTCAATAGGCGTTTCCGGAGCATAGCTTTTATAGGGTACGAATATGATTTCAAAGCCTAATTCCTGCTCCACAAAACGCAGAAAAGGATTTTTTTCAGTGCAATGACGCGGTGTGTCGTAAAAGACATAAGCTAAAACAATTTTCTTTTTACTGCCATTGCCATGGGTAATATGCTTTAAAAATGCTTTTAAATCAATATTATGGCCAATAGCCTTGGTCATGCCAAAGAAATTCGGAGTATCAATTACAATAGCTAGTCTCATTCTTAATCCTCCTTTCAGACTTGAAATTTTCTGTTTACTGTGCTAGAATAGAGAATATTCTATCTTACTATATTATTAAATTTATGTCAAGTCTTAAACTGATTACTGAACCAAATCTCATTTTAAGAACTAAAGCCAAAGAAATTGCCCAAATTACACCGGAAATTGTGCAATTAATTTTAGATATGGCGCAAACTATGAAAGAAAACAAAGGCCTTGGCCTGGCTGCACCACAAGTAAACCAAAGTGTTCGTTTATGTTTAATTAGCACTGAAAATGGTCCCTTGCCTTTAATAAATCCAAAAATCCTTTGGAAATCATTGCGTAAAGAAGTTGAGGAAGAAGGCTGCTTAAGCTGTCCCGGAGTCTGGGGCTTAGTAAAGCGCTCAAAAATTATTTATGTTAAGGCTTTAAATCAAGAGGGCAAAGTAATTTCTTTTCGTGCTGAAGGCCTTTTTGCTCGTGTTATCCAGCATGAAGTTGACCATTTAAACGGCATTTTGATAATTGATAAATTTGTAAAAGAAAAAAGGTAATCAAATTTGATTACCCTTAATTAAAACCTAAACTATTAACCGTTAATCATTGTATGGATTTTGTTATCCAAATAGTTTTCAATTTTGTCACCTGCAAAAAATGCTACGACCACAATGATTATTATACCACCTATTACATAATACATTCTATACCTCCTCCCTTATTTTTTTAAATTTTAGCAAAATATATTTACTATGTCAATAGAATTAAAAGATTTGAAAATAATTTTCATGGGTACCCCAGAATTTAGCGTGCCCATTTTAAATTCTTTAATAAAGCAGACAAGTGTAATTGCTGTAGTTACGCAACCTGATAAAAAGGTTGGCCGTAAACAAATTATTTCTCAATCCCCTATTAAAAAATTGGCCCTAGAAAATAAAATTGAAGTCATTCAGCCAGAAAAGATTAAAGATAATGCTGAATTCATTCGGCGTGTGAACGATTTAAATCCAGATTTAATTGTTGTTGCGGCATATGGTCTAATTTTGCCAAAAGAAATCTTAGATATTCCTAAATATAAAGTTATCAATGTTCATGCCTCATTATTGCCAAAATATCGCGGTGCCTCCCCTATTCAGGCCGCTATTTTAAATGGCGATAAAGAAACTGGCATAACCATTATGTTAGTTAATGAGAAGATGGATGAAGGTGATATTTTGTCCCAAGAAACTATAACAATAACTAATAACGATGACTTTAAGACTTTACATGATAAACTCTCAATATTAGGCGCTAAATTATTACTGGAAACTTTGCCCAAGTGGTTAAATAAAGAAATTAAACCCCAAAAACAAGATGAGGCACAAGCAAGTTATTGTAAATTAATTACCAAAGAAGATGGCAAAATTGATTTATATACATCGCCAATAGAAATTGAAAGACGGGTCAGAGCATTAAATCCATGGCCTGGCACTTGGCTAAATTGGAATGGAAAAAAGTTGAAATTATTAAAGGTAAAATGGCTAAATTCTAATAGCAAACATGAAATTGGCGAAGTTTATAAAACTAATAAAGGATTAGCTGTGGAATGCATAGAAGATGCCCTGGAAATCTTAGAATTGCAACTGGAAGGCAAAAAGCCCATGGCAGGCAAAGAATTTTTAAATGGGTATCCTAGTATTATTGGCAATATTTTGCTTTAAATTTTCATTAAAAATAAAACCGGCCACTAGAATGGACGGTTTTTAAGTTGTTTTAGAGACGATATAATTGATGGCAATTATTGCATTGGCGAACTACTGCTGAACCTTGTTTTGTTTTAATCACATTCTGAGTACTAGCCCACTTGTTGCTATTACAATGAGGACACAGCTCTTCATTCCAATGGGACCCCCGTTTGGCTGAAGGGATGTCAAAATAATCAGGTAATTTTTCCATGCGTCGTTGCTCTGCTAATTGTTTTTGATGCTCTTTGCCCTCTTCTTTCCTTCGTTTGGCTTTTTCCCAACGGATATGCCTGCGTTTACCTTTACTCAAACGTTTTTTAGCCTTAGGCATTAAAACCCTCCTTTATTTTAGATTTGATTTAATTTAAGCAAAATTATAAAAATTTGTCAATCAAAAACGCCTCAGCTAAAAGCTGGGCGTTTTTGGTATCGTGTAATGATTAAAATCGTCTAAAACTTTTGCGTCTGTTTCTATTGCAATCGCGGCAGTAAACTGGTCTGTCTGCTGAAGGTTGAAAAGGCAACTGGGTGATATCAACACCACATTCAGCGCATTTTAAACCCATGGCAGAAACATCAAACATTGGTCTTGGTGATTGGTTATCATCACGAAAATTAGAATAAGCCATATTTGGTTTAAGTCCCTTGTTTAACAAGGTCGTTTAATTATTTATTTGGTTTTTGCCTTGTCGACTTGTCCCGCAGCGCGGGACTCAAGGACTTAACTTTTTGACTTATCTCTAATTTGAATTGATCTAAGTTTTTAAGTTAAACTAACCAAAGTTTTATTACCTGTAGTATACACTATTTTAGAAAGCTTGTCAAATTTGCTCTTTTTCATAGGTTATTGGTTCAATTTTAGGCAAAATTGCAATTGATTTTCTAAAGCCAATTCGATCCTGCGCCTGTTCACTCATGCCCCACATGCGGCCGGAAAAGACAGTGTACTCGCCGAATTTATCATTAATTTTGTCCAAAGCCAAGCTTAAACTTTTGTTTTTTGGTTGAGCAAATAAATTTAATTGGCCAGAAATTGGCTTTAAGCGATTAACTGAAACAGTCAGCATGTAAACCTTGCTAGGCGGCGGTTTTTTTAAAAGTATTTGCCAGGCAAGTTTAAAGATCTCTTCAGTGGTATAAAGCGCCGCAGGCGCTTTTTGGCTTTTAAAAAAACCGCCGCCGTATTTTAAACTATAGCCGCTAGAAATCCCTTGGGCTTCTAAGCCAGATTCCCTCAAACGTCGGCCTGTTTTTTCACAGAGTTTCATTAAAACAGCCCTTAAATATTTTAAATCATTGGTTTGCTTGGGTATGCAATATGAATGGCCAATTGATTTGGGTAAAATTTCAGCCTGGTTTCTGACGCTTTCAATTTCAATGCCATTGGCATTGGCCCAGAGATAATAGCCGGGTTTGCCCAGAACTTGCATTAAATTGCTGACAGGAAAATTTTTCAGATCTATAAGGTTATAAATGCCCAGCTGGTTTAAACGAAATTCCAGATTTTTAGCAATGCCCCAGGCAGCAGTTAATTCCACTTTTTTAAAAATTTCCTCCATCTTTTTTATAGAATCAATAATCAGATAATTGTCTTTGTCGCAAATATCTGAACCAAACTTGGCTAAAAATCGTGTCCAGGAAAGTCCCATAGAACAAGTTAGCCATTCCCCCACTTCTTGCTTAATTCTTTGTTTTATTTTTAAAATAATTTTTGCACCATGCTCATAGTTTTTAATATAACCAGTCAGATCTAAAAAAGCTTCATCAATACTATATGGCTCAATTCTTTCAGTATAATCATTTAAAATATTAAAAATTTTTTCAGTAGTTGATCTATATTTGGCTGGTTCATTTTCCACTAAAATAACCGGGGGATAAAGCTTTTTAGCTTCAGCTACTGTACAGCCAGTTTTAATGCCCAGTTTTTTTGCCTCCTTTGAAGATGCGATAATACAGCCCTTGGGACTTAAATAAGCGCAGACACCAACGGGTTTATTGCGATAAAAAGGATTAGCTTGCTGTTCTACAGAGGCAAAGTAGGAGTTCATGTCGATGTGTAAGATGAAATTATTCATGATAAACCTCCTCCAGATGCCACTTTAATTTATTGGCATCAAAAACCAGCTTAAAAAAATTATTTTGAGAAGTGACTGAAAAGTAAACTAATTTGCCAGCCCCTGCTCTTTTTTCATAAATCAGGTTTATTTTCTCAATAATATATTTCTTTTTTAGCCATTTCAAAGCATAGGGTTTAGGACCCTTTTTGGTAAATATGGCTAAAACTTCCACTGGTTCATTGGTTTTAATTAAATTGCCCATGCTACTATTGTATACCGAACAAAAACCGAAGGCAAGAAAAATAAAAAAACTTCTCTATGGAGAAGGTTGACAAGTAGTCTTCTTTTTGCTAAGATTAAATATTATTAACTCTGGCTGTAGCTCAGCCTGGAAGAGCACTTGGTTTGGGACCAAGATGTCGTAGGTTCAAATCCTATCAGCCAGTTTTACCCAAAGTAAACAAAAAGGAGGTGAAAAATGTCTCAAAAGTTGCCGGCTCTAATGTTCTTTTGTGAAAAGGGACATATGGTTTCTGCCACTAATCAAGCAGAAGAATTAGTGGAAATTACTCAAATTCCACCCTGCTTTTGCGGCTCAAATCATTTAAGGGCAATTGCCAATTGGCCTGAAGAAAACATTGATATTGTTCCTAATCAAATTATACGTCATGAACGTGCTGGTTTGGAAACGAACATCCCTGTTTATGACGTCAGCAAGCTTTTTGATCCTGAATATAAAACACCATGGGATATTAATTGGGACAAAATTCCAAAGGATATTTTGGGTTTATTTTAGACGGATGGAAAATAATCATTTTTATCCGTCTTTTTTTATTTGAAAAATCGCAATGCAGAGCATTAAATAACCAATCCCTAAGGGATGGTTTAAATAAGGGCTAAAAGTATGAGTAATTAATAAGGCAATTAAACCAATTAATAAACCAGTAATGAATATTGAGTATTGAGTATTGAGGTTTTTAAATCCAAGATAAAATATTTGCCCAATAAAAACTAAATAAACTAATAAACCTAATAAACCAATTTCCGTAACTGTATCCAAATATCCCCATTCAAATGCATAAGTCGTATACCAGCCCTCGGGATTTGTTTCATTTTTTATGCGCGGGTCTTCACTTTGGAAAGTGATTGTTGTGCCAAAACCAGTACCTAATAAAGGCGCTTTTTTAATTTGGTTTAATAAAACAGGCAATTCATTCCAACGACTAGACACTCCTGCTTCGCCCCAAAAGGCAAATAAGCGATTTTTAAGCATTAAAGCCGCAAATTCATTTGAGGGCTTGGGGATTGGGAAATTGGTAATTAAAATCAGCAATAGAATGCTAATAGTTACTGAACTTATAACTATTCCAAAAATTTGCGCTAATTTTTTTAATTTTAATCTTAATCTTTCTTTAAAAATTAGATAAGCAAAAAAGACAAGAAATCCTGCGATTTCACCCAGCCAAAAGCTGCGGGAAAATGAGATTAAGATTGAAGTTTGAAGAATAATTAAGAGTATAAAAAGCCACTTTGTCGTTCCACATAAAGAAAGGAATTTAGGTCTAGCGGATGTAACAGATCCTTCGACATGCTCAGGATGACAAAGTGGCTTTTGACTCAATAAAATTTTCCATATAAGTAAACTTAAAATTATAAAAATTCCTATTAATCCCCAAATTTGCGACTGGAAAAATATTCTAAAAAAATTAGCGCCAGCATAAGTGATCTCCCCTACCCTGGTATCGCGAATCCAGTGATAAAGCAAATCAGAAATATTTAAAAATCCATGAGAAAAGAAATATAATGTAATAAATATTTTCAAGGAAACATAAATTAAGGAGGCAACTAAAATTTTAAGGAAATCAATGATTTGCTTTTCATTTTTAAAAACTTCCAGAAAAACGAAAAATAAACCAAAATAAAGATAGCCATTAAAATCAAAAAAAACATTGGCTAAGCCATTGTGATGCAAAAACCCCTTAATAAATCCTATCCCAAGGAAAACCAAGAAAAGGATTAAGGTTTGAATAATGCGCGATTTTTTCAATAAATTGAAAAAATCGCGCGCTCTAAAGTATTTAATTAACCAGACACAAAAAACAATGAAAAAAATTGCTAAACGAATTGGCGCTTTAAAGCCAGGTAATTGCAAATAAAATAAGTACCCATAAGACCCGATCATCAGCTCAATTAAAGCAATATAAAGCCCGTATTCTAGTTTGTATAAAGTAAATAAAAGAACTGCGATTGAGATGAAAATAAAGAATATGGCAGATAAAATGGCTAATTTAAAGCTGATTAAGGAAAGTAATTCAATAACAAAAATGGCTAAAATTAGCTTAAAAATGGATTTATTAAATTGCTTTTCAATCATAAGTACTTGGCAAAATTTATTAGATGTGTTAAATTATCATCAAGATTGCTGGACTGCGTTGAACGTGAATGCGGGAGCACTGAGAGGGCTGCGGAAATCGCGGCTTATAGAAGACGTTCCCTCAGCTGCATCAGCAATCTTATAAACTCTACAATTTTATTGTAGAGTTTTTCTTTTTAAATTTTTGACTGAGTTTTAGGTTTAATTTTAAAAATCTGACTTAACCAAGCTAAACCTAAACTTATTAAACCCAATAAACCAATTAACCAATAAACTATTAACCCAGCGTGCTTCTTAAAGTATATTCTCATTCCCCTATTAAACCTTTTCTGTTTTTCCAATGACATTTGCTGTTCAAAACTTTTAGCTTCATGATGAATAATCTTTGTTTTGGATGTATAAATAATCTTTTGGCCCAAATCCTGAATTCTTTTGCATAAATCCAGATCTTCCCACCAGATAAAATAATCCGTATCAAAACCGCCAATTTCTTTAATTACCTCTGCTTTTGCAAACATAAAGGCGCCCATGATTTGTTTGACTTCTTGTTCTTTGGTGTAATCAAAATCTTTGGCTAAATATCTTAGCAAGCATTTGGGCTGGATAAAATGGTGAAGTTTTAAGAGAATTAAAATCTGGTCGCAAAGTCCAGGATTATTTTTGACATTTTTTTGTAAAGAGCCATCAGGGTAATTTAATTGGCAAGTTGCTAAGGCAATTCTTTCATCTTGTTCCATAAGGTCAAACATTATTTTAAAACTATTTTCAGTTATTTCAGTATCTGGATTTAAAAATAAGACATATTTGCCCCGTATTTGTTCTAAAGCCAAATTATTGGCTTTGGCAAAACCCAAATTTTCATTAGAAGCAATTAAATTAACTTGGGGAAATTCAGTCGCAACCATAACAGCTGAATTATCTTTGGAAGCATTGTCAACCACAAAAATTTCAAATTCTAAATTCTGTGTTTTATCATAAATTGATTGTAAACACTTTTTTAATAATTCTTTGACATTCCAGGAGACGATAATAATTGATAAGTCCATATTTGTAATGACGAATGCCGAAATTCGAAATTCGGAATTTAGCTTTCGGAATTTAGATTTTTAAAATTAATTCCAACATTTCCCCTATCCTAATTCGCCAAGTATTATTTCTCAATATTTCTAATTTCTCTGGCATTAATCCCCTTTTCTCATTTAAGGATTGATTTACCAATTGATTAAATTCCTCTGGTGATTTGGCGACCTTGATTAATTTGCCGAAACGTTCTATTCCAGGCACATAAGTTGAAACAATTGGTAAGCCAGTGGCCAGATATTCATAAAATTTCATTGGGTCTGTTGTTTTAATAAATTCATTAACCTTGTAAGGAATAATGCCCACATCAAAACCATTATAAAGCGCTGGAATTTCTTCATACTTAATTGGCCCCAAGAAATGTATATTTTTAAATTCCTGCAATTTATTTTTAGGAAATTTTTTCCAGACTGGTCCGGCTAAAACTAATGATTTGTCTTGATTATTTTTGGCTAAAGTTAGTAAAATATCAGTATCAATTCTATCCTGCAAAATCCCCAAGAAACCAATAATGGGTTTGGGAATATTTTTTAATTTAGAAGAAATTTCTGTAATGCTTTGAAAATATTCCAGGTCAACTGCATTGGGCTGCCAATAAACATTTTCTTTATTCTCAAATAAATCCTTTTTTAAATTTTCAGAAACTGTAAAAATCAGGTCTGATTTTTCTCTGATTATTTTATAGTTATTTTCTAATATACTTTTATAATTTTCATAACCAGAATGTTCTTGCCAATTATCAACTGCATCAAAGATATTTAGTTTTTGATTTAATTTATCAAAATAATCAATATACATTGGATTATAATTCCAAATAATTAAATTATCTTGCATATTTTCTTTGGCAACAATTTTATTTAATTCTGAAATAATTCTTTGTGGATTTAAAATAGAATCAATAGTTGAATAAACTAAAATTTTGCTGGAAATTTGCCAACAGCGGGAAGTTAAATCTCCATAAATAACTGTTCCTCTAGTATCTCTTAATATTTGATCTAGAATAAAAGATTTAATTGCTTTTCTCCAATTAAAGGGTAAAAAATCAATAGCAATAACTTTATTTATTTCATCTCGTTTAACTAAATTATGCAAAATATGAAAATTACGATTGACAACTCCTTTTTGCCAATTTCTATATTTGGACATGTTGAACATTATAATGTTGAGTTTTGTTTTACTGTTCATGGTAATAAGGTTACTAATATACTAATCTGCTACTAATAATACTAATTATTTTTGGGGCGGAGTTAGGACTCGGCTATTAGTAGATTCGTATTTAATTAGTAAATTAGTATCCAATTTATAACATATTTTTAATTTTTTCAATCTGAATTGGCCACTGGAATTCGCGCAGAACCCGTTCTTTGCCCTGAACACCTAATTTGTTCACTAGTTCAGGGTTAATAAATAGTTTTAAAATTGCTTGATTTATTTCCTGAACACTTTCTGGGTTCACTAAAATTCCTGTCTGATTATCAATCACTGCATCCTCTACTCCGCCACTTTTGCCAGCAATGACTGGTTTGCCAAATAAATTTGCCTCCAAATAAACAATACCAAAGCCCTCTATGTCCTCTCCTATTTGCCGGGCTGGCATAATAAAAATATTTGCCAAATCATAAAAGCTAGATAAGTTGGAATTAGGAATATCTTCAGCAATTATCAAATTGCCTCTAACTTTTAAATCTTCAGCCAGTTTTTCTAATCTATCTTTATCAGAACCATTGCCAACAATTATGTAAACCAGATTAGGGATTTTTTTTAAAACTTCAGGTAATGCCTCCATAACTCTATCAAATCCTTTTCTGGGAGTTAAGCGGCCAACTGAAAGTAATATTTTTTTATGATGCAGATCCAATTCATTTTTAATGATTTGTTTTTCATGCTCATTTAATTGTTCTGGTTTAATATTTGGACAAGGATAAACAATAGTTATTTTATTTTGATTTATGCCAAATTTTAAAACTTGATTTTGGGTATTATGACTATTAACAATGATGTGCTTGGCTTGATTTAAAATTTGAGTTGCCCAATATTTTTTCCAGCTGGATTTTTGCGCATTCATAATATCATAACCATGCAAAATAACAATAAATGGCAACTTAATCATTAAAGCAATATAGCCCATAGGCAAAATATGGCTAATAATAATCTGCTTTATATCTTCTCTTTTAATAATCTTTTTGGCCAAAGAAAAAGTTTTTAACCATTTAGGCCAAAGGCGTTTATAGAATAACTGTTCTCGAATGATTTTATAATTCTGATGCCCATCAAAATGATGCGCGTCATCATTTTGATTTGCGAGAGCAATAATTTTATCTGGTGGTAAATTTTTGCTAAAGTTTGCCAAATAATTCGCCACTCCGCCGATTTGCGGTGGAAAATCAATGGTAATTAAAATTGATTTATTCATAGATTATTCTAATGTTTCTTCTTGGGGAATATTTTCTGGAGCTTTTCTAAAAATTGCCTGCCATAAATATTTTATATCTTCCTTGGTAAAGCCTTTAATTAGATAAAGCACAAATCCATAAATTATTGCACCTAGTAAAATTAAAATTAAAAAATTTATTTTCTCTTTAAGCAGCATAATAAGATAAGCCATAATGATGGCGCCAAACAAGCTTTTTATTGTTTTGATTATTAAAAATTTAAAATTTACTTTTATAATTTTTGGCACCCAGAAAAGATTTAAAATAAATAAAACTGATAAACTAATTAAAGTGGCAATGGCAGCTCCAGCCTGCTGAAATTTCGGTATTAAAAATAAATTTAAAATTACATTTAAAATCATGGTAATGCCCATATTAATGGTATTAACTGTTTGCTTGTCGCAAGAATTTAAAAGAGAGCCGACTGGATAACTTAAAAAAATTGGTAAAACTGCAAAAATAAAAATTTGAATAGTTAAAATTGATGGTTCATATTCAGCAGTATATAATTTCAAAATTATTTTATCAGCCAATGAAGTTGTGCCAAAAGCAATGGGAATTGAAAAAATAATTAAAAAATACATTGATTTTTCAAAAATTGATTGCAATCTTTCCCTAGCATTAACATAATAATGACTCATGGCTGGAAATATAGCAGCCGCAAAAGCAGCTGGTACAAATTGCAAGGCATAAGTAGCTTTGTAAGCAATAGAATAAAAACCCAAGGCTCTATCCCCTATTAAGGTAGAAAGCAAAACCTGATCAATATAACTGTAGACTCGAGTAAAAATTCCAGCCAGAGCAAAAGGCAAGGCAATTTTAAATAGAGTTTTTAAAAGATTTTTTTGATATTGGAATTTAAATTTAAAATTTAATTTTATTTTTAGCAAACTGAAAGAATATAAAAAGCTAAAAGTACTGCCAAAAAGCAAAGCAATGACTAAAATATAAAGCGGAAATTTTAGAAGAACTCCAATTAAACCAATTATCACTATTAAAATTTGATTAAGCACAATACTAATTGCTTCATATTTTAAATTTTGATAAGCGCGAAAAATGGCCCAGAAACTCAAAGTAAAAGAATCCAAAATCATAATCAAACCAGCAATATATACCATAATTTGGGTTAAAGCGCTTTTATGCAATAAATTAACAATTATTGCCACGGCAATATAACTTAAAACCGACAAAATTAATTTAGCAGTATTGGTATTATTTAGATATTCATTAGCTTTTTCTTTAAATTTAGACGATTCGCGTATTAAAACAGGCGACAAACCAAAATCAATAAAAACCGACATAATGGTGGTTAAAGAAATGGCAAAAGTATAAATACCGATATTATCAGCCCCTAGCCAACGAGCAATTAAAGTAAAATAAATAAAAGCAAATATCTTCTGAAAAATATAAGCCGTTGTTAATAAGGTTGTATTTTTAGCGATGTTTTGCTGCATTTAATATCTTTTATGTAATAATTAACGTTACAATGGATACTAATATACTAATATTTTACTAATGATACTAAGCAAAATTGGGTGAAATATTTGTATAATTTGTATAGGATTAGTCCCGCAGGGATCCATTTGGGATAAATTCGTAACCTGTGCTTATTTTAGCATAAAAAAACAAAAGAAAAAAGAGGCGTTTTTACCTCTTTTTTCATATTAAAATATTTATCTTTTTGCCCATTGAGGAGCTCGGCGGGCGCGCTTTAGACCTGGTTTCTTTCTTTCTTTAATCCTAGCATCTCTTTTGAGAAAACCCGCGACTTTAAGGGTTTTACGTTTAGTATTATCAAATTTTTCAATGGCCCTGGCCAGACCATGCCTGATTGCCTCAGCCTGTCCCCTTTTGCCGCCACCACGAACCAAAACAGAAATATTAACTTTATTATTTAAATCTACCAGTTTTAAAGGTGATCTGATTATTTCCTGTAGTTCATAATCAGGCAAATATACTTCTGCTTTTTTCTTATTAATTGTAATTTCGCCCGTGCCTTTAGGCAATAAATGAATTTGGGCAATTGCGCTTTTACGTTTGCCCACAGCATAAATATATTTTTCTTTAGATTTTACTTGAACTTTGTCTGTCATAGATAAAAAATGGTTTATTGTTTATTTCTGATTATTTTATGGTTAATCTTTTAATCATATTCTTTCTATGTTTGGTTTTAGGCAGCATTTTAAAAACAGCTTTTTTTAGGATTTCAGCTGGCTGAGTTTTGTATAATTCGCTTAATTTCGTTGTTTTTAAACCACCCGGATAACCAGAGTGACGATAATATTTTTTTTGTTCTAATTTTTTACCAGTAAATTTTAATTTATCTATATTGGAAACTACTACAAAGTCGCCATTATCAACCTGCGGGGTAAAATTAACTTTATTTTTACCACGCAAAAGTAAAGCAATTTGACAAGCTAAACGTCCAACTGACTGATTAGTCGCATCAATTTGCTGGGTCTTCCTTTCAATTTTTGTTGTTAAGCTGGTTGTTTTCATATATTAATCAAGTAGATTATACAAATTCAATTTGCACTATTTTAGCAGCATCACCAGACCTAGTGCCTAGTTTAATTATTCTGGTATAACCGCCTTTTTTGTCTTTATAGCGCGGACTCAAATCTTCTAAAACCTTTTTAACCGCATTATTTACATATAAATACTTGGATAATTCACGCCTAGTCATTAAATCGCCTTTTTTACCCTTGGTAATCAATTTTTCAATTATTGGCTTAAGAGCCTTAGCCTTAGCTTCGGTAGTTTTTATTTTTTCAAATAAAATCAAACTTGTGGTCAAGCTGCGCAAGAGGGCTTTTCTTGATTCTTTTTTACGATCTAAAATTTTTCCCTTTTTACGGTGTCTCATAATTACTTTTTAACTTTCTTAGCTGTTTTTTTTGCTTTTTTAGCTTTTGTTTTTTCGGCTTTTTTTTCAGCTGATTTTTCAATTATCGGTTCTTCTTTAAATAATAATGAAAAATGATCTATCAGTATTTTGGCAGCATAATTTATAGCTGCTGCCGGTGTTATTGTGCCGTCTGTTTCCAAATTTAAAGTTAATTTATCATAATTAGTTATCTGACCCACGCGGGTATATTCAACCTTAAAGCCAATATCTTTAATGGGCGTAAATATTGCATCTATGGCAATTGTGCCAACTGGTAAATTTTCTTTTAATCTATTTTCTGTTGGTTCAAAACCACGTCCTTTTTCTACGGTAATTTCCATATTTAATTCAGTGCCTTTATCAGTAATAGTAGCAATTTTCAAATCTGGATTAATGATTTCAACATTGGCATCTTTGGCTATATCTTTAGCTAAAGCATCTCCTGGCCCTCTTTTAACTAGCTTAAGCAATACTGGCTCCTCGCTATAAAGTTTTAAACGCAGCTGTTTTAGGTTTAAAACTATTTCTAAAACATCTTCCTTAATGCCTTTGACAGTAGAAAATTCATGCTGGACACCTTTAATTTTTACAGCAGTTACAGCAGCGCCTGGCAAGGAAGAAAGCAAAACACGCCTTAAAGCATTGCCAATGGTTGTGCCATAGCCATGGTATAATGGCTCAATAAGCAAAGTTCCTTCATTAGGATTTTTGCCTTCTTTTAATTCTATTTTTGATGGTAAGAAAATATTTTCCATAATTTTTATCGAAGGTTCCCCCTCGGAATTATTTTTTAAAAATATTTTATTTAGAATAAAATTCAACAACTAATCGGGGATCAAATTCGCCTTTGGCTTGTTCTAATCTTGGCTTGTCAGTAACTTTTGCTTCTAATTTTTTTAGATCCAAACTTAACCAAGAAGCTGGTTCTGTTTTTTTAACTTGTTCGCTAAGATTGCTGAAAATTTTTAATTTTCGGCTTTTTTCTTTCAGGCTGATAATGTCGCCTACTTTAACTTGATAAGAAGGGATATTAATGCCTTTATTATTAACCAAAAAGTGCTTATGAGAAATTAACTGCCTAGCCAAATCACGCGAAGGCGCAAAACCTAAACGATAAATAACATTATCTAAACGCATTTCCAAAAATTCCAATAATAAACCTTCAGTATTACCTCTTGATTTACTGGCTTTTTGAAAGTAATTCTTAAATTGGGTTTCCATTAAGTGATAGATTTTTTTGGCTTTTTGCTTTTCCATTAACTGCTGGCCATAATCAGTCAAACGTTGGTAGCCTTTACTGCCATGAACGCCTGGCGGAAAATTTCTTTTGACCATGGCGCATTTGGGAGAATTACAACGCTCGCCCTTTAAAAAGAGTTTCTGGCCGGCTCGGCGGCATTGTTTGCATTTTGGATTTAAATTTCTTGCCATTAGTTTATTAATTTATTGCTCTTAAACTTTACGAGGTTTGCGCTGGCGGCAACCATTATGGGGAATGGGAGTTATATCCTTAATTGATAAAACATTTAGACCATAGGTATTTAATGCCCGGGTTGCTGCTTCCCTGCCTGTGCCAACACCCTTAACAAAAACATTTACATTTTTCAAGCCATAGGCCTTTGATTTTTCAACAGCATTTTTAACAATCACGCTAGCTGCATAAGGCGTTGACTTTTTTGGACCCTTAAAATTATTCTGACCAGCGCTTGAAGTAGCTAAAACATTACCATTCAAATCAGTCAGCGTAACAATTGTATTATTATAAGTAGCCTGAATATAAGCTCGGCCATGGGCAATTTGCCTAATAATTTTCTTTTTCTTTTGTTTAACTGAAACTGGCTTGGCTTCCACGCCTTTTGATTCGCTAACTGCTGCCATAATTTCTTCTTTTTCTTCTGTTTGGGCAGCTGGTTTTTTTTCTATTTGCTTGTCAGTCATAATATATATTTTAAATAAATGTTTTAAGTTTTTTGGGCAGATGGTTTACGGCCGCTTAATAAGGTAACCCTAACATTGCCTCTGACTGTCCTGGAATTTGTTTTGGTTCTCTGGCCGCGAGCTGGCAACCTTTTTTCATGCCTTAAACCACGGTAGCATTTAATTTCTTTTAATCTTTTAATATTACCTAAAAATTCTCTTTTTAAATCGCCTTCAACTTTATAATTTTTTTGGATAAATTCCCTTAATTTGCTTTCTTCCTCTGCTGTAAGATCTTTTGTCCTTTTATCTTTATTTATTTTCGTGGCCATTAAAATCTTATTGGCTGTAGAACGGCCAATACCATAAATATAAGTTAAAGCAATCTCTATTCTTTTGTCTTGAGGTATTGTGACACCTCCGATACGAATTGGCATATATGGTTATTAGTATTTGATAATTGGTAATTAGTTATTGGAAGTTGAAATGATTTGGAAATTTAAAAATTAGCAGAGTTAGCCTTGTCTTTGCTTATGCTTGGGGTTTTTACAGATTACCCAGACTCGCTTTTTGCGTCTGATTACTTTGCAATCTTTGCAAATTTTCTTAACCGAAGTCCTGACTTTCATAGAATAAAAAAATTAAATAATACTATTTAATGTTTAGCTTTTATAATAATATTTATTAAAATCTATATGTAATGCGGCCTTTTGATAAATCATAAGGCGTTAATTCCACTTTTACCTCATCGCCAGGTGAAAGTCTGATTTTATTCATTCTCATTTTGCCAGATAGAAAACCCAGGATTTCCTGATCATTTTCTAATTTCACCTTAAAACTGCCAGCTGGCAAAAGCTCTAAAATTCTTCCCTTCATTTCAATAAAGTCTTTGCTCGGTTTTGTGGAATTATTGTCGTTTGCTGCCATAATTTGATAGGTATTTTTTATTTTAAAGATTAACTAAAAAAATAGATTCTTTGCAAGAATCTTAATGCAAAAAATCAATTTTTATGTTTTTGACTAATTATATTGGCTTAAATTAGTGATGTTTTAATTATATATGATTTAAAATAAATGTCAAGAATTTATTGTAAAACTGCTTTAATTCGTCTAATGCCAGCACTAGAACTTTCTTCTTTAATTATCTTAAAATGGCCTAAATCTCCAGTCTTTTTCGCATGGGGACCGCCACAGATTTCTTGGCTAAAATTACCGATGGAATAAACTTTAACCTTCTCGCCATATTTATGCTCAAAAACACCAATGGCGCCTTGTTTTTTAGCTTCGGAAACTGTCATTTCCTGGCTTGTTACAGGCAGATTTTCAACAATTTTTGAATTAACAATATCCTCTACCTGCTTAATTTGTTCTGGTGTCATTTTCTGGTCATAATTAAAATCAAACCTTAACCTCTCGGCTGTGATATTACTCCCCTTTTGTTGAACATTTTGCCCTAAAATTTGCCTTAAAGCAGCTAGTAAAAGATGGGTGGCAGTGTGCAATTTAGCTGTTTGTTCTCGCTCATCTGCCAAACCGCCTTTGAATTTTTTTTCAGCTCCTAGCCGCGAAATTTCTTGATGTTTTGCCAATTCTTCTCTGAATCCCACTGTATCAACAAAAAGGTTTTCTTCTTGAGCTAATTCAATCATCATATCTCTAGGAAAGCCAAATGATTGGTAAAGATCAAAGGCCTCTTTACCAGTTATTAAAGCTTGTTTAATTTCTTTTTGGCTTAAGGAAATGCCGAATTGCTTATAGGATTTTCTGTCATGATTTTCTCTAAGATCTTTAAGGGTTTGGCGCAAGATCTCCCTTTTATCTTTAGTTTGCATTATTTTATTAAATTTATCATCAGTAATCGGTATTTTTGTTTCTAGAATTTTTTTAGCTTTTTTAAGTCCATCTGTTAAGGTTTTAGCAAATTTCTCCTCCTCTAAAATTAATTGATTAATGATAAATTCTTTATTTTCTTTTACTTCAGGATAAACATCCTTATACATATCAATTACAATTTCCGCAATTTTAAAAGTAAAAGGTCCTTTAATATCTAAATGTTTGCCATATCTGACTGCTCTGCGAATTAATCTTCTAAGAACATAACCCTGATCTGTATTAGATGGAGTAATTGCTTTAGGATCTCCTAATATCATTGTTGCGGCTTTAATATGGTCAGCAATAATTCTAAAAGCTCGTTCATTGTCCTGGTATTTTTTACTGCTTAATTCTGCAATTTTATCTAATAAGGGCACAAAAAGTTCAGTTCCAAAAACATTAGCTAAGCCATTTAAAACAGTAATGGTTCTTTCTACACCCATGCCAGTATCAACATTTTTTTGTTTTAAAGGTTCATACTCCCTAGCTTTTGTTTTATTAAATTCCATAAAGACATCATTCCAGACTTCCAAAAAGCGAAAATCATCAACTAGCTGATTAAAATTTTTGTTTTTTTCCAAGCCCTTCTCTGGTTTAGTATCATAAAACATTTCAGAGCAAGGACCGCAAGGACCGCTTTCACCAGCTGGTCCCCACCAATTATCTTCAGTTAATAAGAAAATACGCGTATTTTTATTTAACCAATTTCCTTTATCATCTGAAACTTCGGCTGTCATGCCAGCTTTTTCAAATTGTTCCAGCCAGATACTAATGGAATCCTCATCTTTAGCTGCTTTGCTTTTTTCACCTTTATAAACAGTGACATAAATTCTCTGCGGATCAAGTCCCAGCCATTTTGAGTCAGTTAAAAATTCCCAGCTCCAGGCAATGACTTCTTTTTTAAAATAATCACCTAAGGACCAATTGCCCATCATTTCAAAAAAAGTTAAATGACGGTTATCGCCAACCTCATCAATATCAGAAGTGCGGATACATTTTTGTATATCAACTAAACTTCGGCCAGCAGGATGCTTTTCACCCATTAAATAAGGAACTAAAGGATGCATGCCAGCAGTAGTAAATAAGACAGTCGGATCGTTTTCTGGAATTAAAGAAGCGCTGGGTATAATTTTATGCCCTTTAGAAACAAAAAAATCAAGATATTTTTTTCTTAATTCTTTAGCAGTTAACATAATGATATTATATTAAATTTATTTGATTTTAGCAAATAAAATAGCCCCGCACCTTTATAAAGTGCAGGGCTGTGTGACTTTAGTTAAATTTGACTGGGGCTTTGCCCAGAATTATGGCTTTGCCATTAACATAATAGCTTGGATTTATAATAACAAAGCCATTTACTTCCTTGACACCGAAATATCGGGCAAGGTTCTTTTGGCTATCAGCAATGGCTTTTTCTTGGGCATTGTATTCTTTCATATACCCAGGATCGTTTGGTTTGGCATAGCCAATGCCATAGGAACAAACATAGCCTGGTCCGCAACTCATTATAATTGCTACCAAACTATTATCCTCAACATCCATCCATTGAGGAATCAAGGATGGATAATTATCAAGGGGCACACTACCGAGGACATAAGCTACACCATTTACGATATAGCCAGTATCTTGAGCGGCTTTAAATCCCTCCAGATAATATTCTTCTCCTTTCTTTTCCCTGATGCTAAGAAACCTTTTAAGCTTCTTTAGCGCTTCATTTTTGGCCGCTACTATGGCTCTGCCATTCTCATCTAATTCCTGGTTTAAACCGGAAATTTTTATCCTGATTTGTTCAGGACTTGATTTCCCTTTGACTTTGGCCGTGCCAAGAGCAAAGATTTTAAGCTCGCCCTTAACTCTACCGCCCAAGATTATCGGGCTCATGCCTTTCTTTGGCAGAACCCAATTGGGATACCAATCATCATCTTTCTCTGGCGCTATTGCAGCATTAGCTGTTGAAGACGCTGTTTCGCCAAAAGATGGGCCACCCATCATAGGCATGGGGTAATTTGCCGGGACTTTGGCAAATGGAGTACAGCAGTTTATACTGATTAAAAGAACCAACCAAAATACTTTTTTCATGTCTTACCTCCTATTTGAAAGTTTTAGTTTTTACTTTTTCTTGAATAGCTTATTATAGCATATCCATTAATTTTTGTCAATATTGGCATGAATTCTACATTAAAATGCCAAACAATTAAAAAAGCCCCTGGAGTTTAATAAATCAGGGGCTATCTTTTGAACTTATTGCATATTTTGAATTTTATTCAAGGGAACCTTGAATAAAATATAAACAGTAGCTTGGTCTCGGTCATAATGTGGATTTTCAATTGGGGGTACATTAACTTGCTGTGCACCTATCACGATACCCCTAATGAAATTGGTGTAATCGCCATTACCACGGATATTTGTTACAACCCCGGTTAAAGCAGCGACCAAATACCTTTGTGCATCAGCTTCAGCTGCTCTGCGTGCACCAATCCATTGCTGGGCTGATGCTACTTTTGGATCAACCAGTCCCTTGCCAATGGCATATAGAGTATCATTAACCCGAAAAACATTTTGCAAAGGGGTCGCCGGTCCCTCGTAAAATACCCACCATTCAGCCGGGATTACATTGCGACTTTTAATGCCAAGAGAATCACTTGCCTGCATAATTTGTTCTGTAGTAATAACTGAACTTTCTTCAATTCTAGCTGAAGTTGGCGGAGGTGGCGGTGGCGCAGACGGTGGAGGTGGTGGGGGCGATGATTGCGGTGAAAGGGCTGCTTTGCCTACTGATTTTGGGACTGCTCCTAAAATATACATATTAGGGACTTGATACCAGGTTTCAATTACCTGATAATCATAAATTTTTTTTACTTGAAGATGCTCTTTCATTTTTTTGACAGATTCATTTAGAGCTTGCTGAAAATTTTTAGCAAAGTCTACGTCATTCATGCCATCGCGATAATTACTTACCCCAACAGCATAGACAAAAGTATCATTCTCCTGTGTTTCTTCCCAAGCCTTGGCGTTTTTGATCCAAGCCGGTGTTTCTTCAGCATAAGAAAAGCTGATTTCGATCAACATTAAAACAGTTATCAAAATTACAGATTTTTTCATGATTTCCTCCTTATTTTTAGGATTTTTTACTTTTTTTCAAAATTCAAAGTATATTAAATTTTAGCATATAAGCCAATATTTGTCAATAGTTTAATTAATAAAAAAACTTGCTTATTAAAGCAAGGTTTTTTTAAGGTAAATTAAATAAATTTATTTAGTATCTTTTAAGGTTAATATTGGCCAGAGACCCAGAATTAAAATAAATCCTAAAATTATAAATAAATAATTAAATAAAGAATAATAAGTTAAAACAACGGCCAGAATTGGCGCAATTAAATAAGCTAAAGGAATTGTTGACCTGAATGAATTAATTACATCAATATTTTCAACATCAACTTTTTTAAAAAAATAAGTTTCCCTCATTATTTCAACTAAACTGGCTCCGGTTCTACCCAAGAATAAGATTATTCCCCAGAGCAATAAATTCAAGCTCATAGTATAACCCATAATAATTGTTGATATGGCCATTAAAATCATACCCACGAATAGAATTTCTTTTTCCCCCCAATATTTATCAGCCAAATAACCAGCAGGATATTCAAAAACTACAAATGGAATTAGCATGAAGGTAAAAATAATACCGATCTGTTCCCAATTTAGTCCAATATTTTGATTTAAATAAATTGGCCCGTAAACTACTTCTACAGCGTAAAAGAGCTGAAGCAAAAAAGAAACTGTAAAAATTTTACGCAAATCTTTATTTCTTAAAATTCTAGCCAGCGTGTTATAAATCTTAAATTGTTTTTTGGCATAGTGATTGGTAAAATTTTTAAATCGGATATAAATAAGAAATAAAAGAATAACATTAAGAATTAAGCATATGTAAAAAAGCGGAATAAAACTATAATAATTTAAAATTTCTCCTGCTAAAAAAGGCGAAACAAGCCAACCCAGATTATAAATTGTAAAATATACTCCCCTAGTTATGCCAGTCGTGGCATTCTTGGTAAAGGCCTCTAAAAAAATATCCAAATTTATAAAAGTTAGAATTAATGTGGCTATAAAAATAATAAAAGCCAAGCCAACAGATAATGGACTAGCATCAATAATAAATATAATAAAGCAAATTATGCGTAAAATAATACTTAAGCTGGCTGTCTTAAAATTACTATATTTGGCAATTAAATTCGGATAAATATTTGTAACAATAAAAGTGAATAAATAAGCCAGGAAAAAAATTAGACCAACAAGCTCTAAGCCAAAATATTGGTTAAGATAGGTTGATTGCGCATAAGCAAAAAGCGCGTCGCTAATCGCAAAAATAAAAATGGCTAAATAAAGGCCATGAAATTTTGACTGAATAATTTTTTTAAGCATTTATTTTTGTTTAATAATTATGCCACCGCCCAGCACTTCCCTATTTTTATAAAATACAGCTGACTGGCCAGGCGTGATAGCTCTTTGTTTTTTAGTAAATTTAACTTGATATAGATTTTTATTTATTCTGCTTAAAATTCCTTTTTCTTCTTTATGTCTGTAGCGAATACGGCTCTCTAGTTTTTGTGGTAACTTAACTTCCTGTAGCCAATTTACATCTGTTAAATACATTATATCATTAAATAAGGCTGGATGAGTATTTTCTTGGGCCACAATAACCTGATTTTTCTGAAAATTTAAATCAACCACATACCAAGGTCCGCCAGAAAGTTCTAAACCTTTGCGCTGGCCAATGGTATACAAAAAAATGCCCTGGTGCTCCCCTATTTTTTTACCTTCAGTGGTAATAACATCTCCTGGCTTTAATTTTAAATAGCGTTTTAAAAACTCTTCAGGAGTTTTTTCCGGAATAAAACAAATTTCCTGGGAATCTCTTTTAGCAAAAACTGGTAATTTTAATTTTTGGGCGATTTTTCTAATTTGTTCTTTTTTATACTGGCCAACTGGAAATAAACAATGTTTTAAAATTTCTGGAGTTAAACGATATAAAAAATATGACTGGTCTTTGGCTTTGTCTTTAGCTTCTAATAAATGAAATCCTTTTTTGTCCTTTTTAACTTTAACGTAGTGACCAGTAGCAATAAAATTACAGCCCAAAGCTTTAGCTTTTCCCCAGAATAAACCAAATTTAATAAACTGGTTGCAACGGACGCAGGGATTAGGCGTTAATCCCCGCTTATACTGGTCTAGAAAATTTGCCACAATATATTTTTTAAAATCTTGGTCTAAATTAAAAGTATAAAGCGGGATTCCAAGTTTTTCCGCAACCAGACGCGCGTCAACTTTGGCATCAACTGAACAGCATTTATTGGCAATGGTTTGTTTTTCAGCATAATGAGGATCTGACCAAAAATGCATAAAAATACCAATGACTTCATAGCCCTGTTTTTTGAGTAAAGCGGCGGCAACAGAAGAATCAACGCCGCCACTCATAGCAACAGCAACTTTTTGTTTTCTTTGAGGCATAAAAAAATCTACCCATGAACACCTTTCACTTTATCCTTAGTGTCCTTAAAATTACATAAACCATTTGGCTGTATGAGATACTTAAACGTTAGCTCATTTTTTGATGATCCTCTGGATTTACATTGAATATCAATAATCTTAAGGACAGCAAAATATCCTTTAGAATTTTTTAATATAAGAATATCCTTTTTCTTCCTAACTTCTCGACATCTTGAGGTAGAGTCATAAAATTGAAAATCCTTGATATCTTTAAATTTTGAGACTTCTTCGGCAACTGCAAGCGCTTCTATGCTTTTAGGATCGTTATAGGCATACATTTTTTCGATATTACATTCCGACCATGCCGTCTCAAATAATAAGTCGCCAGAGCCGATTGTATATTTCTGGTCGTTATTAGTAAAATCAAATTTAACCTCTCCTAATAGACGACTCGAATAGTAATCGGATCTACCCATATGTTTTTTGTATGGATAACTTGAGGATGACTCAACCGACTCCAAGTAATTAGCGCATTCGCCCGGATTCATTACAAGAGTATTAAAGGTGGTTTTGATTATGTCTTTTTTCTTTAAGATACCTAAATCATTTGTTATAAAGACATCACGTTGATTTTTTATGTGACAGTGCAAGTGATGTACATCGTTAATTTTATTTCTATAGTGTTTATCTGTTTCTAAAAGATTTGGAAAAAGTATTTGCTTAAGTTCGAGAAAGTTAGCTCTTTCTGCCCTATCCTTGGGGAGCATATCTTTAATGATATAACCTGCACCTAAAACAGAAAAAGCATTATTTATTCTGATTGAGAACGCAGAAAACCTACTGGCGTCTTTATCAGTCATGATGTCTTTCGTAACGGTAGTGGTAATTTTCAAATCTACTCCTTGCCAATCGAAACAATGTTTGAGAATTTTACAAATGCTTGGAATTGTTTTTGGCTGGATTTTTATATCAAACAATTCAATAAGTAGGTTTGTGTCGAGGGTAATCTTTATCATTTTATATTTATTAATTATTTCTAGTTTTTGGATCCGAAATTTAACTCACACTAATCACATCAACCTCCCCCATAATCCTAATCGTCTCCTCCATGGCCACAATCATTTTCTGATAATGCTCAATAGCCTCATTAGAAAGAGTTCTACCCTTGCGGTCTTTCAGCCATTTTTGCGCGGGTTGGTAACCGCCGATGTAAAAATTCCAAACTTCTTCCGGGACGCCTCCGAAATATTGGGTCTTATTTATAAATACTTTACCATCTTCAAATTTAACTTTCTCAACCACGTCATCGCCAGCTTCCGGATAAGTAGTAATAAATTTATTTACTTTCGGGCTTTCCAAAAGATGCAAATGGCGCAACTCCTCGCCCAATTTGGTCAAAGTAAAAAACTGCTTTTCATTTTTCGGATACGGCACACGCGGAAAATCAATCTTTAAAAATTCTTTGTATTTTTCACGATAACTAGGTGAATGTAAAACAGCATAAATATAATCCAAAATATTTTCCGGCTCAACTTTCGCCTTTATATTGGCAGTAATTTTGTTATAAATTTCCTTGTTAAAGTTAGGTACCTTGGTGCCGTTTTCGGAATAAAGATAAAGAGGTAAAACATAATCTATTTCCCCTGTTTTATTTGAAAGATATGTAGATTCAACCATATTATTAGAAACCAAAACATGTTGATATGTATCTCCAGCTTTCACCTGTCGCACTGAAACCAAGGCATAATTTTCCCCGATTAAAAAATTTTTCATTATCCTATCTACATGTCTCCATACAAGAGAGGGATGATAGAAAATTAACTCAGTGTCAAATGGCCTATATTGTATGTTTTTTATCAAATTATCCAAATTAGATACCTTTTTTAAAGAATCGCGAGCCTTCAGAGCATCCCATCCCTTTTTATCACTTATTCCGACTTCAGAACAAAGTGCACTTTGACTTGAGGCATCAGAATTAATAAATTTTTCCGCGTTTTTAAGTAAGACATTTCGGCTATCACTAATTACAAAATTATCCCTTGCAGTAACAATACCAACGCCATTTTTAATAAATAGTTCTTCAATTGAAAAATTCTTTTTATAATCACTTCTAATAGCCTCGTCTCTAGCCACAAATTCATAATTCGGCTCTGTAACAATAATTTTATTCCATTTAATATCGTTAATAGTGTTCTTATTTAAAAATTCAAATTTATCATCTTGCGAACCTAAAATATCAAAACGAAAAACTTCTGCCAATTTTTTTGTTCGAGTTTTCTTCTTAACAGCTAAAATAATTGAAACGCCAGTTTTAATGTCAAAAATATTTTTGTCTGGTTCACCGTTTTTTGCCAGTTCTTTTTTGTTAGCATTACCATGCAAATCAAAAAGATAAAGAATATCAAAGGTCTGCATTAGATGATAACGCATGCCACGAAAAGTCGGATTATCAAGATAACCGTGAGCAGTAATCATGCCAACAACACCTTCACCAGTTTTTTCAATCATACTTTCGGCAAAACGAATAAATTTTACATAATCATCGTTAAGCCATTTGCTATTTCTTTCTTGTAATTTTTGGGTCGTGCCTGGTTCAAATTTATAAACATCATTATCTTTATAACCAGGATTCATTGATTCTCCAGAATAAGGCGGATTGCCTAAGACCACCATTATTGGTAAGTCATTTTTTATACGATTGGCTTCTTTTGATTCTTCAGATATGGCTTTTTCCAAGCCCAAATGATAGTTAAACAAGTTAATATCAGGCCGTTCTTCTTTGACCAAGGAATTAGTTAAAAAGACGCCTAAACGTTCTGAACCGATATCAATTCCCGATTCCTTTAATGTTGTAGTCAGCTTTAAATGTGCAATAGTATAAGGCGCCATTAGCAATTCAAAGCCATGCAAGCGCGGCAATAAATCGTTTTTAACATAACTTTTCCAGCGACCTTCCTGGCCTTTAAAACTTTTTTCTATATGTAGAATGGTTTCATTTAAAAATGTGCCCGTGCCAGTTGCAGGGTCAAGTATTTGTACTTTGTGAACAGATTGCTTAAATTTCTTTTTATTAATTTCATTAACTATATCAACCTTTGAAGAATCGCTTAAACCTTTTAAACCAAAATCGTTTTTTAGAATTTCATCAATTGAACGAACAATAAATCTGACCACCGGCAGCGGAGTGTAAAAAACTCCCATGCTCATGCGCGCTTGCGGATCATATTCGCTTAAAAAATCTTCATAAAAATGGATAATCGGGTCTCGGCTATTGTCTTTTTCCACTTTATAATAATCGTGAATAATAGCCTGCACATCAGCATGGTTAAATTCTTCGCATAATTCATTAACAATAAATTCAATGCGTTTGTCAAAAGATGGTCCGGCAATATGGTCAAAAAATTGCCTTAAAAATGGATTTGAAGCAGGGACTAAATCGCGTGCTTTTTGGCGCGTAAAAATTTCAGGAGAGTAATCATTGTATCGCGCGGCAAATAAGCCATAAACAACTGTTTGCGCGTACATGTCAGCGAATTTATCATAATCTAGATCAGCCAGCAGCAATTGCTTAATCACATTATAAATTGAGAGCAAGCTTTCATTCCTGGGATCGTTTTCCTTTTTTAAAAATTCTTTTATACTAACGCGGATACGACGCGCTTTACCAGCCATAACTTTGGCCAAAACCAAACCTGATTTTATGGGTTCTTTGGATTCGGTGATAAAAGCCAAAATCGTGTCTTCAAGGTGAGAAAATTTGGATTCAATCGGTATAATAGTCCCTTGTTTTAGTTCAGCAATTTTAATGGATTCGCCATATGGCTGGCCATTCCTGAAAAATCTGAATTCCAAACTGTTTGTCAGTATCAAATTTGAGTAACCATAATACCGCGCCATTTGGTCAGTCTTTTCAGTTTCATTCAAAGACACTGTTATATCTTTTGCTTCAGCATAGGCAATGATTATTTTATCTTTTAAAAATACAAAATCAGGGGCGCCAAATTCGCTCCTTTTAGGATCGTTCACGAGCCTTAACCCCGTCACTTTTTCAAAATATTCTTTAAGCGCCGGTCGGTAAGCATGCTCAACAGCATGTCCTGTCTTATAGGTCGCGATTACTTCGCTAATGTATTCTTGAGAAAATTTCATATTGAATTATACTGTTACATTTTCATTAATTTAATCTTATTTTACGCCTTAAAAGGGGCTAAGTCAATTTAAAATATTAGGGATTAACGCCCATATCTTTTAGAGGTTAAATAAAAAACAGCATTGGCGTGGAACGGTTATAAACCGTTCCCTACATTGTAATGCCAATACTGTTTTTTTATAGCTCCATAACCTGATAATCATTTTCTGATTTTGAGCCAATGCCTAATTCAACTGCACGGGCGATTTGTTTTAAGGCCCAGGGATCAGCACCGAGTTTATTATTGGCTTTATAACTTTGTAAAATTTTTAAACCCTCAACATCAAGCGCAACCATATCAATTGCAGCCATTAAAATATTTGGTTCTTCAAGCTTGCCTGCGCCTGGTCCGCCTTCAGTAAAAACTTTGCGGCCATCCATAATAATTAAATCTGGCTTAACAACTGAAGCCACTTCAGCTACTCGTTCTTGTAAATTATTTAAATGCAGCTGTCCTCTTTGAGAAGGTTTTAACATACCGATATTTATTTTTAAAGCGCCAGTATAAGCGGCTAAAAAATGAGTTTTTAAGCAAGGTAGTAAAATAATTTTATCAACTTCCTGAACTATTTTTGGGATTTTAATGCTTTTGAAATATTTGCCGCCTAGCACATTAACTTTAACCCACTTCCCCATTTCAAAATTATGCCAAGTTACATTGAATTTTTCCATGATTGCTGGCGCGCCTTTAAGCCGGCAAACTTTTTCAGTATTTAAAAAATAGGTGCATGATTCACCTACTATTATTTCCTTTGGTTTAGCTTCATTAAAAATTTCAATTACTGCTTGCAAAAAATCCAGGGCTGTTGAACCAGGAAAAGGATCAGCGGTATTAAAATTGGGTTTTAATAAAATGCGGTCAGTTGGTTTGATGAAATCTGAAATATTGCCGATGAGGGGCTGGATTAGTTTTTGGATGTCAGATTTTAAATCTGGAGAAGATTTGATTTTAGTTACTATATACATATTGTTACATATCTACAGATTCCTACGAATTCTACGGATAAATAAATTAGTATATCTGTAGCCTATTCGTAGATTCGTAACATTTAGAAGATGGTTCTTTCTTTTGTTTTTTTAATAATCTTAAAAGCTTCTTCTGCACTATTTACCACTGTAAAAATTCTTCTATCTTGAGGCATGACAGTTTTATATTCTTTAATCATCATATTTTCTATCCAAGAAACAAATGGTTGCCAGTAAAATTTGCCAACTAAAATAACTGGAATCTTCTTCATTTTATTAGTTTGGATTAAAGTTATAATTTCTGTAGCTTCATCCAGTGTACCAAAACCACCCGGAAAAAAAATGTAAGCTTGCGCAGAAGCAGCTAACATGACTTTGCGAGAAAAAAAATAGTAAAAGCCTTTGCTTTTGGTAACATAGGGATTTGTTCTTTGTTCCATGGGTAGCTGGATATTTAGGCCAATTGATTTGGCAGGATTAACACTAAAGGCTCCTTTATTCGCTGATTCCATTATGCCAGGTCCGCCACCTGTAATAACAGTATAGCCATTTTTAGCTAAAATTTTTCCAAGTTTTTCCGCTTCTTTACCCCATTTAGTATTACTACCCAAATGAGTGGAACCATAAATAGTCACTTCTTTTTTAAATTGGGCTAAAAATTCAAAGCCTTCAACAAATTCTGACATAATACGAAAAATACGCCAGGTAATATCTGACATTTTCTGTAAATGAATTTGTTGTTCCATTGGATGAACTGGGATTTTGTTTTTTTTCTTGGTAGGCATATGGATTAAGGTTATATGAGGTTGTATTAGGTTGTATGAGGTTTTATAAAGTTGCTGACCTAATTATAGCATTTTTCTACTTTCTTTTGAAGTTTTTAGCCAGTTGATCTAGGGTTAATTTCATAATAAAAGGCCGGCCATGAGGGCAGGTATTGATTTTGTCCATCATGGCAATGACATCTTGAAGCAATTTAATCTGTTCTGTTGGTTCTAATTTATCTTTAAATTTAACAGCTGTACGGCAGGCAGCGTATTTGATCACTAAATCCTTTTTTTCATCAATTGACTTAGCAGAATTAAAATCATGTTCCTCCAGATCATTGATCAGGCCTAAAATTGTCTGCTTGATATCTAATTTATCAAGTTCTTGAGGTACGGAATTAACTATAAAAGAATTGCCACTAAAGCTTTCTAAATCAAAACCTAAACTTTTTAGGAATTCTGCGCTTTGTTTTAAAATCCCAATTTCACGATGAGATAATTCCAAAGTTAAGGGTAAAAGCAATTTTTGGCTTTTAATATTAGAAGTTGCAAAATCATTTTTAAATCTTTCATATAAAATTCTTTCAGCAGCTGCATGCTGATCAATGATGAGAATGGCGCTTGGCGCTTCAACCATTAGATATGAGTTATGGATTTGCCCAATCAAGCGCCAAGCGCCGACTACTGCCTTTTCTGGCTGTTCCACAAATTCATTCTTTAAAATCTGCTTGGAAAATTCCAGAGCTTGAGAGATTTGAGAGGGTTTGGTTTGGATGTTTTTAAAATTTTGCTGATAACTGACGCTTGGTTTAAAAGTCTGGCTGGCAGCTTGCGGTTTTAAGGTATAAGTTTTAACTGGCTGGCCTGTTTCAGTTTTTAAGCGCGCTGGCATTAGATTAGTCGCCAGGCAGTTTTGAATTGTTTTTAAAAAAGTTAAATATATTTCATTGGTATCTTTAAATTTTACTTCAGCTTTACGCGGATGCACATTTACATCAACCAATTGAGGTGGGAGTTTAATATTTAAAACAAAAACAGGATTTAATTCTCTAGGAATTAAACTGCCATAACCATCTTTGACTGCTTTGGCAATTAAAAAATCAGAAACCGCGCGCTTATTAACAAAAATAAACTGGGATTTCCTGTTTTGCCTGGCAATTTCTGGCTTGCCAATAAAGCCAGTAATTTCAATTGTGCCTGGTTGTTTTAATTCCAAAAGATCTTTAGCAATGTCCTGGCCTAAAACCTGTTTAATTCTTTCTAGCCAATTATTGGCCTTGGGTAAATTTAAAATTAAAGATTTATTATGAGTGAGTTTAAAGCTAATTTGCGGGTTAATTAAGGCAAATTGGGTAATTGTCTCAAGAATATGATTATATTCAGTCAAAGGAGTTTTGAGAAATTTTTTTCGTGCTGGGACATTATAAAATAAGTCCTTGATTGTTATTTTAGTTCCTTCAGGACAGCCACAGGGCTCAATTTCCAATTTTCCATTTTCAATTTTCAAACTTGTGCCTTCAATCCCCTCTTTAGTCTTAGTTTCTAAAGTAAATTGAGAAACTGCTGAAATACTGGCTAGGGCCTCGCCGCGAAAACCCAGAGTTTGAATATTAAAAAGATCATCCAAAGTGGAAATTTTGGAAGTAGCATGGCGCTCAACTGACAAAACAGCATCTTCTTTAGACATGCCAATACCATTATCTTGAATTACAATTAAATCAATTCCGCCCTTTTCTAAATCAATTGTTATCTGGTCAGCTTTGGCATCAATTGAATTTTCTATAAGTTCTTTGACAACTGAAGCAGGCCTCTCAACGACTTCACCCGCGGCGATTTTATTTATGAGGTCTTGGTCTAGTTTTTTTATTAAATTCATAAGAGATAAAAAACGGTCTTTGTCCGAGCCAATGTCATTCTGAACGAAGTGAAGAATCTGCTATTAACAGATCCTTCGTTACACTCAGGATGACAAAGACCGTTTTTGTTCAGTTTTTATATTCCTACTTTACCAGTTTTTTCCAATCAAATCAAATAAAAAAACCCGCTAGAAATAGCGGGTAATATTTAAGGGCCAGCGCAGGCTTTTTAATAAATATTCAGGTAATGTATTTAAGACAGAGGCAACTGTGGGTTTGGCATGATCACGCAGAATTTCAGCTCTTCTCTGGTTAATGTATTCCATAACCAGATGAGTAATAAGAATGACGGCTGCGCTTACAACATAAAGCAATAGTATTAACTTGCAGGCTTGAAAAAGTATCATTTTACCCTCCTTTAATTTGATTTTTTCAGCTTAGCAAATGATTTAATTTTTGTCAAGAATATATTGACAAATTTACTTAATTGCGCTATAAATAAAGATAATTCAAACAAGGTATAAGAGGAGGTAAACAATGGAGCTAGTTAAATTTTCTGAAAAAGATCCTAAAGAAGGCCAGGTTATTCGGCTTTATTCAGACAAGGGAGAAATAGTTACTTGTTCAGAAAGTTGTTATAAAACACTTTTTCTTGTTTTGGCAAATCAAGTATTGTATTGTGTCGGTGGCTGTAAAAGTGCCAAAAAAATTGCTCCAGAAAGACTTAAAACCATGAGTTGGTCAGTATTAGAAACATAAACACCCCCAAAATTTTATTGAGGGTGTTTTAATTTCTTTGCACTACAAATTACAAATCCTTTACAAATATACAAATAAGAATTATTCGTAGCATTCGCTATCATTCGCAGATTCGCATTTAAAAAAGAAAAGCCGCAAGCGTTTGCCTGCGGTAAAAATTTTGTAATTTAAATAAGCTTTCTTAATACGGATGTCTTTTCGCATGGCAAGTAGCACAATTTGTTGGGGGCCGATTAAATTGTTTGGGATCATACCAGAATTCTCCACCGCAATGATGACAGATGGTTGTTGGAAATGTAGCTTGATTTTTCTGATTTTTACTTTTTTGACAACCCTGACAGTTATTTGGTATAGAATCGAAATTTTTTGGATTATACCAAAATTCTTGGCCGCAGTGATGACATTTTTTAGTAGGATAAGGTGTTAAACAAACGGAGCAAGTATTTTTTGAAACAATAGTTGGCTCTCCAACATATTCAGGGTTCGAACTTCCACAAGCATAACACATCTTTTACCTCCTTAGCGTAGTATTTAAAACTTATTATATTTATCAATTCTTGTCAATCCTACGAATTACCACGAAGTGGTCACTTAGTGACAAATCTTATACAAATTTTACAAAAAGTTAAACATTTTCCGCGCTTTGGGTTAAAATTTTTTATTTTTTAAATTTTTCAGTTTTTCTCCCCAAAGCGCTTTAACAAAATTAGTTTTGTATTATTTGTAACTAAATTTGTAGTTTCGTAGGTGTATAAAAAAAGCCGCAAGTGATTACCTGCGGCATTATCTTTTGAAAATCATGACTTTAAAAAGTAGAGTAAGAGATTTGCTGATACAAGCAGAATATTTAATAACAACAGGATACAAAGAATTTTTTGATTGCGTATCCACTTGACCTGCAATTTAGCCATCTCTTTCATGAATAATTCCTCTTCAGTGAACATTTCTTCTTCTTTAATTATTTTTTTATCTCCCTTAATAGGGAGAATAGGTGTAGGGATGATCAAATTGCACCTCCTTTTGTTTGAATTGATAATTTAATCTTAAGTAAATAATTTTCTTTTGTCAATCTTTGGAAATCTTTAATTCATTCTCTAATTCTTTAAGTATTTCATACGCTCTGTCAGTCAGAGGTTTGGGCAGGCCAGCGAGTTTGGCAACTTCAATGCCATAGGAGCGGTCAATGCCACCGGGCATAATTTTTCGTAAGAAAATAACGCCAGTATCTGTTTCTTTGACTGTCACGCAGTAATTTTTTGCCTTGTCTAATTTGTCAACTAAATCAATTAATTCATGGTAATGAGTGGCAAACAAGGTTTTGGCTTTAATGTTTTTATAAATATATTCCACAATGGCCCAGGCAATTGACACTCCATCAAAAGTGGATGTTCCCCTACCCAATTCATCCAGCACAATAAAACTTTTTGCAGTCGCATTATTTAAGATATTGGCTGCTTCCTGCATTTCTACCATAAAAGTTGACTGGCCTCGAATTAGGTTGTCAGAAGCGCCTACCCTAGTGAAAATGCGGTCTGTAATGCCTATTTTAGCGCTTTGGGCTGGCACATATGAGCCGATTTGGGCTAAAAGGATGATTAGGGCTGTTTGGCGCAAATAACTGGATTTACCGCTCATATTGGGCCCGGTCAATAAAATTAACTGATGGTCAGTATGATTAAATAAGCCGTCATTTGGCACATAAGATTCTGTTTGTAATTTTTCAATCACTGGGTGGCGGCCATTTTTAATTTCAATTGCTTCGCCCTCATTTAATTCTGGCTTATGGTAATTATTTAATAAAGCAATGTTGCTAAAGTTTAATAAAACATCTACTTGGGCAATTATTTGCGCTGTATTTTGAATTGCTTCAAAGTGTTTGGCAACTTCATTTCTGATTTCCCAGAATAATTTTTGTTCCAGTTCAATGATTTTTTCTTCAGCGCCTAAAACTTTTTGCTCATATTCTTTAAGTTCTGGCGTAACAAAGCGTTCTGCATTAACCAAGGTTTGCTTGCGTGTATAATCAGTTGGCACCTGGTCTAAATTAGAATTTGAGACCTCAATATAATAACCAAAGATTTTATTAAATTTAACTTTTAAAGAAGAAATGCCGCTTCTTTGGATTTCCCGAGTTTGTAAATCTTTGAGCCAATCCTTGCCAGAACGGCTAATCTTTCTTAATTCATCAAGTTCAGAATTATATTCATCAGCAATCATTTCACCTTCGGTAATTAAAAGCGGCGGATCTTCAGCAATTGATTTTTGAATTAAATCCACAACTTCTTTATGTTCATCAAGGTTTTTATGGCTCAACTTTAATAATTTGGAATTACAATTTTTAATAATACTTCTTATTTGCGGTATTAGCATTAAAGAATTTTTAAGATTAACCAAATCTCTCGCATTTGCTCTTTTACAACCCAGCCTACCAATTAATCTTTCTATATCAGAGACATTCTTTAATTCGCATTTTAAATTTTCGCGCAAATCAAGATTATTATAAAATTCTTCATCTGCGTCTAATCTTTGCTGGACTTTTTCTAAATTAATTAATGGATGTAAAAGCCAATTTCTTAAAAGTCGTCCACCCATGCCAGTTAAGGTCTGGTCTAAAATACTAATTAAAGAACCTTGCTCTTCAAAAAATTGATAAGTATAAAGCAATTCCAAATTTCTGATAGTTGCTTCATCCAAAATCATGTATTCAGACAAGTTATAAAGTGAAATCCTATTAATATGCTCCAAATTTGTCTTTTGAGTATCTTTTAAATAATTTATTAAATTGCCAGCTGCTTCAATGCCTACCAAATATTTTTCCAAGCCAAAACTTTGCAATGATTTAACTTTAAAATGTTCTAACAAGGTTTCAGCAGCTGGATGAAATAAAGTAGGATAAAACAAGTTAAGATTAGAAATTTGTTCTAGTTTAGTTTTTAAACTTAAATTTTCATTCAGATCAGGGGTAATAATAATTTCCGAAGGCAAAATTCTGTTTAATTCATTTATTAAATCATCAAGCTTATTTAATTCCGCGACTTTAAATTCACCAGTGGTTAAATCAACAAAAGCAACCCCCCATTTATTATCTTTATTAAAAATAGAAACCAGAAAATTATTCTGTTTGTTTTCCAAAAGATTTGAATCCAAAGTTGTGCCAGGTGTAATGATTCTGATGACATTTCTTTCCACCAGGCCAGGCAAATTAGGATCAGTCAATTGTTCGCAAATAGCCACTTTTTTGCCGCTTTTGGTTAATTTGGCAATATAGCCCTCTGCCGCATGATAAGGCACCCCGCACATGGGAATTTCATTGGCAGTGCCTTTATTACGCGCTGTGAGCGTAATATTGAGTATTTTGGAGGATTCTAGGGCATCTGGCCCAAACATTTCATAAAAATCGCCTAATCTAAAAAACAGGATGCAGTCATTATGCTTTTCCTTGATTTCTCGGTATTGTTTTAACATGGGAGTGAGTTCGCTCATGAGGTTATATTAGGTTTTATAAGGTTGCTTTTATGTTAATACTTTATAACTTTTTACCCTTTTTGACAAATAAAAAAAGGGTACAATTATCGGTCGCTAAAGCGACCGTACGGCGGCTGAAGCCGCCGATAATAAATTTTGACAAATAAAAGAGAGAGAATCAGTTGACTCTCTCTCGCCCTTAAGGCATAAATAGCTTTGCCCTTAAAATGAGCTTAGCTCATACGCCCTAATTTGGGCGCTCTTAGAATCCTTAAGGGATATAAACTTACTTTTCCTCATCAGTTTCAGTTTTCTCACGTTCCATTTCGCGAAGATTGAGTGCAAGCAACCAGCCATCGGCCTTATCTATCTCGGCGAATTCCTTTAAGGTTTCTGGAGACATTCTTAATAGTTGCTTATGAAGCTCATCTCTTGATAGGTTCTCATATTTCTTCAAAGTAGACCTCCTCCTTTTGGCATTTGGCCAAGTTTAAATGTTGCTGTTTGGGAAACTTTATTTTTGTCCCCTTTTTCTACAGCACCCGAGGAGGTTTTAAAATGGGGGTCAATGTTGACCCCCTGTTCAAAATTTCTGCCCGAATTGGAATGGGCTTTTAATTTCCGCCTGAATTAAAATAGGCTTTAATTATTTAAAAGTATAGCGCATTTTGAAAAAAATGTCAATAGTTTAGCAATTAAAAAAGCGAAAACGCACTTTAATTTACAGGCCACTTTAGTGGCCGTTCTAATTGGGTAAATCGCGGACTAAAGTCCGCTATAAAGTTAAAAGCGTTTTCGTCAATATTCTCTAAATCATTTCAATTAATTCTTTGGTGCGTAAGAATAAACATTTCTGGCATTCCAAAGTAAATAGCCATAAGTACCTGCTTCAGAAGCAGCTTTGATTTGTAAATCAACCATGGCTGGTGTATAATCAGCGCCTAGATTAAAATCCTGCAGCCAGGGCCTAATTTTGGCACGTAAATTTTCAATTGGTTTAAGGCTCTCTTCACCCTTGGTTAAGGCAAATGTAACTACTTTATAAGGATCAGCGGCTGGATTTTTTAAATCCAAATAACCACTAGGATAATGAGAAGGATAAACCATGGGGCAGACATAATCAAAATAAAGTGCAGCATCTTCTATTTGCTGGCCAATATTCATATCATCAGTTCTTTCAGTGGTAAAACCAAATAAATCAGCTGAAAGATAAGCTGGTTCAGTTTTTAAATTTTCATAAACATATTTAAAAAATGCTTTCATCACCTCTGCTTTGGACCTGCCTGCAAAATTAGCAAACTGCATCTGGCTCATTGGGCCATCTGAAGGAAAACGAATATAATCAAAATTTATTTCATCAAAACCCAAAGCAATTGCTTCTTGGGCAATAGCTACATTATATTTCCAAACTTCTTCATTGGTTGGATCTGCCCAAACCAAACCCTTATAATCATACCAAAGACCACCAGTGCGTTTATTTCTGACAGCCCATTCTGGCTTTTTGCTGGTCAATTCTGGATCCTGAAAAACAGTTTGTCTGGCAATGACATAAATATTATTATCATGTAATTTTTTAATCATGCCAGGCACATCTTTAATTAAATCACGATCAGTTTGCAGCTGATTAACTAAATCAAGCTGGCTATTATAAGAAACAACGCCTGAATAATCTTTAATATCTATAACCACTGCATTTAAAGCGCTGCTTTTCATGAAATTAATAAAATTATCAATTTTTTGCGGCAAACTGGCTGTGTAAGAGGTCAGATAAAGTCCTTTTATTTCTTTTTCTGCTGGCTTTTCTCTTTTTATTTCTTTAAATTTTTCAGTTATAGCAACATTTAAAGTTTTATTTAATTCATAATGATTTGTTTGGGCAAAAATTTCCATTTTTTGGGTAAAAATAAAAAAGAAGGTAATGCAAATTACTGAAAGCAAGACCAAGTTAACTAAAATTAAAAATAATTTCTTCATAAATTATTCTAAACCCTTATCCTGATTAATATTAATCTGGCTAGGAATTTCTGGATAATCCTTTAATGATTTAATTGCTTCCCCCACTTTATATTGGGTAAAATAATAATTTTCCAAATTATAAACTGATTTTTTCCAATCAGTACCATAAATTTGAGTTAAAAGCTCCTCATTTATAAAGGGACGAATCAAGCCGTTTTTAATAACCAGATAAATATGCGGATCAGTCGGCGTTTGCATTAAAGTGCCTGGCCGAAAAGTAACATTGCCGCCTAAAGGAGTTTGATATAATGTTTTTAAATTCTCAACTCTTAAATTATCAATTATAAAATTGCTATACCAAGAGCGATAAACTTCAATTGAAGGGAAAATATATCTTTTATTATCAGCCGCATAATAATAAAGATCATTACTCTCGCTTCTTTTGACTTTATGGTATTCTTGATTATCAGGTTTATAATTTTGATAGTTTTGAACCTGGGTTTTAACTCTAGCCAAAAGTTTATCTTGTTTGTTTTTTTGCCAGGTTAAACCACCTAAAATTATAGCCCAAATAACAATGATTCCTAATAAAATAAGATAAATTTTTTTCATATTTTGTTCTAGGTTAATTGCCTATATTTTAGCAAATATATTTAAATTTTAAAACCCCAGCTTGGGGATGGGGTTTAAATTTATTATTCTCTTTTAATTGTTTCAATAATAATCAATTTTTCCAATTTACGAATATCTGCTAATAACTCGCTCCTAGTTTTAGTGCATAAAGTAAAACCAAGCACAAAAACATGTCCGTGTTTAGAAAGTCCAGCATAATCCCCTACTTTTTTCTCTTGCCTAAATTTGACTAGGGACTTCAAATCCTGCGCCTTTTTTAAACCTTTAATGGCTACTATTTTGCCTGATTTATAAGGCCAAAATTTCATAAACACAGTTTGCATATCCTTGGTTTTTTTCAAAATCGGTTTTTTGCCCAAATGGATTAAAAAATCATTTAAATTATGTCTAATGCCAAATGAATGATAAAGCAATTCTTCACGAAAACCGCCGGTCCGACTAGCTAATTCAATAACTTTCCAGCCCTTAGGTGTTTTCATTAGCTCGCAATGCACTGTGCAAGAGCGCAAACCCACGCTATGTGTGGCTTTCCTAACAATGTCTTGAGCGATTTCCTCTTCTTCTTTAACCAAAACTGACGGTGTTATTTGAGTGTACATGAATAAATCATCATAACCAGCGTCTTTACCCGTTTTTATTTCAATAATCGGTGTATAAAACATTTTGCCGTAAGAATTGACATAAGCATCAATTGAATACATTTGGCCCTCCATTAATTGCTCAACAATGATTTTGGGCTCGGTTTCAGCAAAATCCTTTTTATATAATGATTTAACCTTTCTAAAAGCGTCTTCCAAATTTTTTAAAAGTTCTTCTTTGTCATAACAAGTAATGACTAATTTGCTTTTGGATAAATTGGTGGGTTTAATTACGCAAGGAAAGCCCACCTCTTCACTAATTTTTTTAATGATCACGTCAGTGATTTTTTTTACGCGAATAAATTTGGGCGTAATTTGCGGGTAATATCTTCTAAAGGCCTTGCGCATTTCTAATTTATCATTGGCAATCAAAATTGAGCGTGAAGAAGGATTTTTTAAATAAGGAAACAATTCCACTACCCGCGCATATAAAGGCATTGGCGCTTCATATTTGCAAATAGTAATGGTGATTTGCTCGTGATAATTTATTAAAGCCTTTTCCACCATTTCAATTTCATCAATTTGGCATCTGATAAGCTGATCAAGTTGAGCTTCAACTTTAGGCATTATTTTACGCTTTAAGCTGGTTAATAAAAAAGTCCTGAATTTCTGACCAAGATGTTTTTCTAATTGTTTAACGCTTTCCAGCATGGCTGATGAAACATTGCCTAAAAATAAAATAATGTTTTTTTCATTGTTTCGGTCTTTTCCATTAGTAATTGACATATTGATTTGATTTAAACATAAAAAGAGAAGTTGTAGAATTTCTTCTCTTCAATAAATATCTATTAAATTAATTTAAATATCATATTCTTTTTAAAAAGTATCCAAATTATAGCACATATAAAATAGCACGACAATAAATTTTGTCAACAAGGCAGGACATATAAATAAATTTCAATGTCATTTGGTGCCGGCTTACTAATCTCTTTTGGCAGCCAGCCAATTATGGGAAAAGCATAAGAAATAACCCTACTCCCTGGTTTTAATTCTTTTTTTAATTTTTGTTTGAATTTATCTTTTAAAGTTTCTGGACGGCCAAAAACATAAACAACATCAGCGCAATTTAAATTTTCATTATAAAAGTTTTTAAATTTAAAATTTAAATTTTTGTCCCATCTAAAAAATTGCCTTAATTTGCAAATTAAAAAAAGTGGTATAGCGATTTCTAGCCCAATGGACTTAACCTTAAAATTTTTGGCTGCATATAAGACCAGCTTGCCATTGCCACAACCAAGGTCATAAAAAACCTCGCCAGGTTTTAAGGCTGCGAGTTTAAAAACGCGCGGGAAATCTTTTCTCCAGGTAGGCACCCAAGGAGCAAGTGATAATCCAGCAATACCCATGGATAATAGGCAAAAAACAATAAATAATAGCAAAAAAAATGTATTGTCCATTCTTAAATATCAAATTTTTTATAAATAAATTTTTTCACAAACTCAACCACAAAAAAGTATATTAACGCTAAACCAATAATGATAGCCGCTTGCCAATATCTTAATAAACCAAAACCAAAATAATCACGTAAATTAGTAAATAAAATAAGAACAATCAGTAAAGTAGTAATAATAGCCGCAATACTCAAAAATTTACTTGGCTTACTCTGCCAGAACCATTTTTTAGTGCGAATAACAAAAATTAATAAAACTTCAGTTAAGTAAGACTGCCAAAACCAACCAGCTTGAAAAACATTCATTGGCGCATTAAGAATAAGAATTAAAAAGCCAAAAGTAACATAATCCATAACCGAGGATAACAAGCCAAAATAATTCATTGATTTCCTTATTTTTTTAATATCCCATTGCTTGGGTTTTTTTAAATATTCTTCATCAACTTGATCAGTGGAAATAGCCAGCATAGGGAAATCACTGAAAAAGTTCAGTAAAATTACTTGAACCGGAAGCATTGGTATAAAAGGGAGAAATAATGAAGCGCCCACAACAGAAAACATATTGCCATAATTTGAGCTGATAGTACATAAAATATATTTTAAAGTATTGCCAAAGGTCTTACGGCCTTCTTTAATGCCATCAATTAAAACATTTAAACTTTTTTTAAGCAAAATAACATCAGCTGCTTCTTTAGCTACATCAACCGCAGTATCAACAGAAATACCTACGTCAGCCGCGCGCAAAGCAGGGGCATCATTGACCCCATCACCCAAGAAAGCCACATTATGTTTAGCATTTTTTAAGGCCTTGACAATTCTTAATTTATGTTCAGGTGTTACTTTGGCAAAAATATCAGTATCAGACACAATTTTTTGTAATTTTTCATCGCTCATTTGGTCAATTTCAGACCCTAAAACAAGATTTGTAAGATTAAGTCCAATTTCTTGACATAAACGTTTAGCAGCTAAATCATTATCACCAGTTAAAATTTTAATACTCACGCCTAAATCATTAAAATTATGAATTGATTCGGCAGCGGTTTTTTTAGGCGGGTCTATAAAAACTAAAGTGCCTAGCAAAGTTAATTTTTTTTCATCTACTGCTTTATATTTATCTTTTATTTCAATCTCCTTTTTAGCTACAAGAATTAAACGAAATCCATCTGCTTCCAGATTAGCAATTTTGTTTTTAATTGTATTAATATGTTTATTTAAATCCTCAATTTTATTGTCTAAAAAAACCGAATTGCAAATATTAAGCATTTCTTCAACCGCGCCTTTGCAAACTAATTCCCTTTTGCTGTCTTTTTCCAAAATTACACTCATCCGGCGACGATAAAAATCAAAAGGGATATTATCAACTATTTTATAACCATTTTTTTTATTTAAAAATTTTTTACCATACTCAAAAATTGCTTTATCTAAAGGATTAGCGATTAATCGATGTTCTATTGCATAAGTATTGCAGAGTGTGCCAAAAAGTAAAATATTTTCATTCTTTTTCTCTTCAAAATCATAATAATCCTTTAGTTCAATTTTGCCTTCTGTTAAGGTGCCTGTTTTATCTGTACAAATCACATCAGCATTGCCCAAATTTTCTATAGCCATTAAACGCTTAACAATCACTTGTTTTTGCGCCATTTTACGAGCCCCCCGTGAAAGATTTATAGTAATTATAATAGGCAGTAATTCTGGTGATATGCCCACGGCAATTGCCAAAGAAAAAAGTAAGGCTTCTAACCAATTGCCTTTGAAGATGGCTAAAATCAAAAATACTATAAAAGAAAACAAGATAATAATTCTAAATAAAAAATAGCCAAAATCAGAAATGCCTTTTTGAAACTCAGATTGCATTTCAGAAGATTCTAAAAGCTTTGCTGTTTGGCCTAAAAAAGTATCTTGACCTACAGCAACAACAATGCCCTTGCCATTGCCTTGGACAATATGACTGCCTGCAAAGGCTAAATTGCTGGCTTCTAATGGTTGTAGGCAAATTTTAATTTTGTCAGCATTTTTTTCAGCCGGAAACGATTCTCCACTTAAGACAGCTTGATTTATTGCTAAATCATGGGTTTCAATTAAACGTAAATCTGCTGGTACTATAGCAGCCACTTGCAGTAAAACCACATCTCCAATTACCAATTCTGTAGCATTTATTTGCTTTATCTTCCCCTCTCTTATAACAGAGGTTCGTAAAGCTACCTTATTTTTTAAGGCTTGCATAATTTTTTCTGAATGATATTCCTGAAAAAATGCCAAAATTGCAGACATAAAAACCATCACAAAAATAATGATGGTTGAAATATATTCGCCTAAAAAGCCTGAAAGTAAGGTAGCGATTAAAAGAATAATTATTAGAGGATTTTTAAACTGGGAAATAAAAATTTCCCAAGCAGGTCTTCTTTTCTGGCCTACCAGTTCATTTTTGCCATACAAGTTTTGGCGTTCTTTTATTTCTTTTGTATCTAAACCTTTGGGATCTGTTTTCAAAATCCTATAGACCTCCTCTGGTTTAAAATCAATATATTTGATAATGCTGTTATTGGACATAAATTTTATATTATTATATCAAATATTTAACTAAAAATAAAAAAAGAGAGTGTTTTACTCTCTTTAGAAAATGTTTAAATCATCTGAATTGCCAAAGTAAGTGCTTTCTCGCGCGACACTTCGTTTTCCTTGCCTAAGAAGTGGGCTTTTTGATTAATTACTTTAAATAATTCGTAAACATCAGCGAGGTCAGGACTTTCAGGCTTAAAAATAAGAGCGCAAATTGTTTTTTTACCTGACATGGCCAGCAAATCAGTCAGATTCAGCTCAAACCAATACTGGTGTTTATTGGCGTCAAAATCTTCAAACTCCCAATAAGAAGCAATGTAAAGCAAGGTGAGCTTAATTAAAATTTGACCTTTAATTACTGTTTGAAAATTAATGCGATAGCAGGCTTGGTCTTTTTCTAATTTTAAATTCCAACAACTACTTCGGCGGTGAATGTAGCCATACCAGTAATAATCTACTGATTTATTTTTTAAATGTGCAATCAGCTTTTTTTCAACTGGATTCATCTAAAACACCTCCTTTTTTAGATTTATTCTAGATTAGCATTAAAAAATATATTTGTCAATATTTAAAGTTTAAATAGACCCTTGCCAAAATTAAATTAAAGTGCTATAATTATTATAATTGAATTCTCTAATTCAATTTTTTTATTCAATATATTCCGAGGTAGCGCCCCGCACTATAACTTTGTTAAGTGCCGGGCAGGCAGCGGTTCAATAAATTTTAGATTTTATGATATTATGCTGCGCTACCCTGAATGAATTTATGTAAGTTGAAAATTAAAAACATTCCGGGGTAGCGCAGCGGTAGCGCAGTTGGCTGTTAACCAATTGGTCGTGGGTTCGAATCCCACCCCCGGAGCCGTTTAAATGATCTTTAATAAAATTAAAAGGAGAAATGAAATGGAGAAACAGAAAAAATTAAGATTAAAAAGAAAAAAAGAGAAAAAATGTATTTGTCTGCAAAGAATACGAGAGAGCAGCAGCCCAAAAAGTTTCATTTGTCCGGTTCACGGACAACAAGAAGACCCGGGCTGCCCTTCTGCCTCTCTACTTTATTCTGGAGTATAGTATCTAAAAATTTAAAAAATCATCTCGCTTATGAGATGATTTTTTTTATTTGAATTGGTTTAAAAATCCTTTAATTTCTCTATTTGGGTATGCTGCTTGATTCTCTCCAAGGCTTTAGCTTCAATTTGTCTAATTCTTTCTCTGGTAACATCAAATTCCTGCCCTACCTCTTCTAGAGTATGGGCTACGCCATCAGTCAAACCAAAACGCATTTCCAAAATTTTCTGTTCTCTGGGTGAAAGTTCGCTAATGACTTCTTTAACATAATCCCTTAATAATTGTAAAGCTGCTACCCTATCAGGCGTCATGTTCTTCACATCTTCAATAAAATCCTCCAGGGTTGAATCTTCTTCATCTTCGCCAACCGAAGTTTCTAAGGAAATTGTTTCTTGGGAAATATTAATAATATGCCTAACTTTTTCTATATCCTCCCCCATTTCAGCAGCAATTTCTTCTGGCAATGGTTCACGGCCCAAATCTTGAATTAAACGGCGCTGGACCTGCTGAAATTTATTAATTGTTTCCACCATATGAACAGGAATTCTGATTGTCCTTGACTGATCTGCCAAAGAGCGGGTTATGGCCTGCCTAATCCACCAAGTGGCATAAGTTGAAAATTTATAACCCTTTTTAGGATCAAATTTTTCCACGGCTTTAAAAAGCCCGATATTGCCTTCTTGAATCAAGTCTAACAAAGACATGCTTTTACCCACGAATTTTTTTGCAATAGAAACAACCAAGCGCAAGTTGGCTTCAATTATTTTCTTTTCCGCCTCTTTATCCCCTTTTTCTTTGCGTCTGGCTAAAGACATTTCTTCCTCTGCGTGTAAAAGTGGCACCTTGCCAATTTCCCGCAAATACATTTGAATGGAATCTTCAGAAATATCAGATAAATCCAGCCTTTTTTTCTCTTTGGTAATACCGATTTTTTCCAAAAGTTCTTCTTTTTCTTTGCCTTTGATCAAAACACCGCCTTTTAACTCTATCATCTGAATACCCGTAGCTTCCAGTTTGCTTAAAAATTCTTCGTATAATTCAATATATTCTTCAACTTCAGGAAAGGTATAAAGCACTTCCTGTTCTGTAATAAAGCCCCGGCTTCTGCCTTTTTGCAATAAAGCCTGAATTTGCTCATCTGTTGGTATTAATATCTTGGCTTTTTCTTTTTTCCTTCCTTTGCGTTTTTTGACTTTAATAATTTTTCTTTTTAAGGATTTCTTAGCCTTTTTTGCTTTTCGTTTGCGGGCTTTGGCGATTTTTTTCTTTTTAAATTTGGGCATATTGAAAGCTTAAAGATTGTTAAGCTGATTTGTTAAAATAGAGAAGTCCTTGCTTAATTCTTCAATTTGTTTTAAGTTTTTATCCTTTTCTGTCTGGGCTAATAATCTTTCTATTTGTTTAATTTTTAAACTGATAAAGCTTTTCTTGAGAAGTTTAACAAGATTAATAATTTCTTGTTTAATCTTTTCTTCACTAAAATCAAAAAAATCCTTATCTGCTAAAAGCAGCAGGGTTGAGATCAAATTAACATATTTTTCCCCAAGAGAATGTAATAGCTTTTCAAATTCAATATAATCAAAATTCTTTTTTTCATTATAATATAAAATAAGCTCTTTGTAAATTTTTTGAAGATCCAAATCTCGAATCATTTCCACTTCCAGGCGATCAATAGCATAATCAAGATTTTGCGGATATTTGAGCAGAAGGGCTAAAAGCTGTTCTGACAACAAAACTTCCCGGCTTTTTTGATTTACTGATTCAAATTTTATAGCTGGCAAAGAATCTTTTTTCTTTTCTAAAAACTTATTTAAAGTTTCCTGTAAGATCCCTTCTGGCACTTCAAGCTTTTGAGCTAATTTATTTAACCAATGAGCTTGCTCTACTTTATCAGAGAGCTTGGCAACTTGTTTTAAAAGCTTAGCCGCAATTTCTTTTTTAGCCAAAGGATCATTTAAATCATACTGCTTAAAAGCTTTGGCAAAATAAAAATCCATAATGGAAACAGCTTTGGCTATTGCTTCCTGCCAAAATTTAATACCTTGTTTAATACAGTCATCAGGATCTTTAATTGCTTGACCATTAATTATCTCCGGCAGTTGAATAATTTTTATGTTCAAACCCATTGACAAGGCATTATCAATTCCCCTTTCAGCAGCAGCCTGACCAGCCAAATCAGCATCAAATGACAAGGCTAGGTTATTTGTATACCTTTGCAAAATTTTTAATTGTTCTAAAGTTAAAGCTGTACCAGAAGTGGCAATAACATTTTTAATGCCAGCCTGATGCGAAGCAATGACATCCATATTGCCCTCAACAAAAACAGCCAAATCCTGTTTTTTAATTTCATTTTTTGCTTTATCAAGGCCATAAATAACCAAACTTTTATTATAAATTAAGGTTTGGGGTGTATTAACATATTTACCGCCTTGATTTTCTTTAGTTTCATCTAAAATGCGCCCTGTAAAACCAATTACATTGCCATGCTGGTCAAAAATAGGAAACATTAACCTTTGCCTAAATCGGTCATAAAGCCCGCCTTTTTCATTTTTTACAACCAAGCCAGAAAGAAAAATATCATTTTCTCTAAAGCCTTTTTTTTGCAAAAAATTCAGTAATTTATCCCAAGAATCAGGAGCATAGCCTAATTTAAATTCTTCAACTATTTCGGGTTTTAACTGGCGCTGGACAATATAATTACGAGCTAATTGGCCTTCCTGGGAACTTAAAAGTACTTTATGAAAAAATTCTGCTGCCAGCCGATTAATATCAAATAATTTTGTTTTTTGGGAAACCATTTCGGGATTGATTTTTTTTAATTTTACACCTGCCTTATCAGCCAGAATTTTCAAGGCTTCAGGGAATTCAATTCCTTCAATTTTTTGTATAAATGTAAAAGCATCACCGCCTTCGCCACAGCCAAAACAATGCCAGATCTGCTTTTCGCGGGAAACCATAAAAGAAGGCGTTTTTTCATTATGAAACGGACAAAGCGCCCTAAAATTAGCACCAGCCTGCTTTAGCTGGATATATTCGGAAATTAAATCCACTATGTCAATTTTTGATTTTATTTCTTCAGTTTGAGAATTTAGCATTGATACGAATTTACGAATTAAATACGAATAATACTAATTTATCATAAAAGTTAAGCTATTGACAAGTTTAAAAATAAGAATAATTTTAATTATTGACTGAAAAGATTTTTAATCCCATAATAGTAGTAAGATGATTTCTTGCCCATTTGCTTTAATTCCCAATATCCAATTTTAAATAATTAAGCTTTCTATGTATAAAAAGAAAAAAGTTGCCAGTAAAAAACATCGTAAAAAGCAAGGCAAAAAGATTGCTGGATTGTGGTACCGCTAATATCTTTTAAATATTAAAAAGTCCGCCTGCTTTGGGCGGACTTTTTAAATTTCTCAAAATTTTACTTTTTAGCAACCCCAGTTGCCAGATAAATGGTGTATAGGGCTGCTAAACCAACCAAAGTATAAACTACCCTGGAAATAGCTGACATATCGCCAAAAATCGCGGCGACCAAGTCAAATTTTAGCAACCCCACTAAGCCCCAATTCAAACCGCCAACAATTACCAAAATTAAAGCAATAATATCTAAAGCATTTAATTTTTTCATGTTTTTTGCTTTAATATTTAGAATTAGAGGAAATTATCCTCTTTTTATTATTATAGGCCTTTGCCTTTAAATAATAAATGTTTTATCCACAATCCAAATTTTAAGCTTTTTTCTTTTTGGCAAAAACATAAATGTACAAAATTTCTAAAATCCCCACAGTATTAACTATTAACATAACCACAAACCAGGCCTGCTGGTTATTTCTAGCTGCTTTCCATAAAGCAAGGCCTTTCCAGATTAATGACCAAATAATCAGTAAGACAAAAATAACCATTAACGCGGGTGTATTGCTGATTGGGAATTGGCAATTCATAAATTAAAATAATTAATTAATTAAATGTTTATTAATCTTCTTTGCCCCAAAATGCATCAGCTTCTTTTTCCATTTTATCTAGACGAGTGTAATAATCCGGAAATTCATTTAAATGGGCTAAAGTAATTTTGCCTGTTATTAATGGATCATCATTAGTTACATTAGTATGAGGATTAATTGTGCCATGCTCTAATTCTACATCCAGGCCCATTCTAAATTGCTCAATATCCCATTTTGACCAGTCAATATCTAATTTTTCTCCGATTTCTTTAGCTTGTTCTGGGGCAAATACTTGTTTGGGCATAATTTTATTTATTTAAATTATAAATATTTATGGCTAAAAATGTAGCAAAAGCAACCCAGGCCGCATAAGGTAAAATCAACCCAGCAGCTAATCTAGATAATGGCCAAACTAAAATGACAAGAGCAATTGTTGTTGCTTCTAAAATAATCATTTCAATTATGGAAGCTAAAATCTGATGCTGATTAAAGAATAAATAGCTCCAGCCAATATTTAAAACAGCATTAACAATAAAAATTCCTATTATCCACCAAAATAGCTGGTTATGGGGTAATTTATTCCAGATAATCAAAGTGCTGATAGCGCATAAAATAAAAATGATTGTCCAGACCATGCCAATAACATAACCTGGAGGCGCAAAAAATGGCAATTGCAAATTTTTGTACCACGCTGATTGGGGATCAGTCAATATACTGCCAATATAAGCAGTTAAAAATACAATTAGTGGAATAATTATGTAATTTAATTTCATAATTTTAAAAAATTACCAGCTTCCGCCGCCCCCACCACCGCCGCCGCCGCCAGAAAAGCCCCCGCTAAAGCCACTGCCACCTGACCAAGACGAAGAGCCAGATGACGAAGCAGGCATAGAAACAAAGGTTGAATTAGCTTCTGAACGGAAATGGCCCAAATCATCCACTAGAGCTAAAGAACTAAAGGTGTTGGTGGCTGGGTCATTATACCAATTTGGTTTAGTATTATAAATATTTTCAAACTGTTTGGCCCATTTTTTTTCAACACCCAAAGCCATGGCAAAAGGCAAAAGTTTTTCAAAAAGTTCTGGATTTTTTTCTGGCGCATTATGGAATTCCAAACGGGCCTTTTCAGCAACAATTAAATATTCTTTTAATCCTAAAGTGTGTTCTTTGGCTAAAACGCCTTTTAATGTTTTAGCAGGCATAAACGAAGCAAAAACAACTGGCAGAATGCCGCTAATTACAAAGCTAACAATGCCTAAGACTCCCCAAATTCCAGCCACTGAAAACCCAAAACAGATTAAAACAATTCCAATAATTCTATAAGTTAATCTGACCTTATCAGGTCTTGACCTAAAATAACCTTTATCTGTTGTAGTTTGATAAATCTGGGTTTTAAGAGTATTTAAATTAGTATAAAACTTTTCTTCCATATCTGATAAATTGGCCTCTGTTTTCCCGCCAAAAATTGCTACCATTAATTTTTTATCAAATTCATTGGTCAAAGTGTTTTCATCTTTTATTTTAATAAATTTATAATCCCCTGCTTCCTTAGTTATTTTTAAATAACCCAAGGTTGCTAAATAGATTAATTCTGCAGATATATCTTTATTATCAGCTTTTTCATCCATAATTGTGCCTATTTCAAAGGGGGTTAAGTTGTCAGGAGCATCAAATTCAGCAATAATTGTTTTTCTGCCTTCTGGATCACGACCGCGAGTATACCAGTGAAAAAATAACCAAATTAAAACAACTAATGGTAAAAACATTATCCAATTATCTTTTAATGTTTCTAAAAATATTTCTGCAGGACCTGGCTGTCTGACAATACCTTTAGGCCAACCAAAGACAACAGTCAATCCTTCATAGGAACTTAATAAATCCTGATTAAATATAGCCTTACCACTATTAAGCGATTGATTAGTACAAAAAGTTGTACTGCCAAAGCTACCGCTATAGCAAACAGCTTGTAATTTATTTACTGGGATATTTTGCGGCAATGTTAATGTTGCACTTGATTTTAAGATCTCTACTGGCCATTCATCACCAGTTGCATTCCAATATAATTCATCGTGATCAGCAAAATAATTAATGGCACGCTTAATTGTGTAATTAATAACATAGGTATGCTTGCCAGTTATAGTAACATCAGCATCCCCTATTTTAAATTCAATATCATTGCCAGGATAATTAATTTGATAATTATAAGTGCTGCCATTTTCATCTGTTATAGAAATATCAAAAATCCGCAGTTTAAAATTACCGCCACGGGCTTTGTATTTGATTGGAATATAGCGGTAAATGCCATGACGCTGTAAATCCCCGAAATCATACTGGATTTTTTCAGAAACATTAATGCTGGCGTCTTGGTTGATTTTAATCGCAGTATCAAAACTGTCAATTTGTTCAGCCAGAGCCAAAGAGCCAAAGGTAAAACTTAATAAAAAAATGATGAAAATTAAATATTTTCTTCCGCCGGAGGCGGATCCGCCTTTGGCGGGCATATTCCTTATGTTCATAAATTTGTCATTTCTGCTTATATCATACAATTTTTTAATAAAAAAAGCCAAGATTTTTAGGTCTTGGCTAGATTATTATAAGCCAGCTGCTTTTTTCATAATTTGAGCAACTTGCTCTTTGGCTATGTTCTTTTGCTGAAGCTCTTTGCCATGAAGCAGCCAAAAGGCCTCAACTCCTTGGTTAACAACCATGGGAATACCGTTTAAGATTTCAAAACCGGCTTTTTGAGATGATTTTAAAAACGGCGTTGGCTCTTTGGTTAAAACAATGTCACTGATAATTGCTTTTTGGGGAATTGTACGTAATACTTCTTCAGCTTGCCTTAAATTGGCCTGAATGTTTTCAGCTGTTGCCGGTAAATTAGCTGGAGCTAAAGCATTATAGCGTTCCATTTCACCAGTGGCGCCTTTAGTAGAAACATTGATAACCACATCAGCATCTTGAACTTCTTGGGCAATTTGATCTTCGCCTCCAAAACGAACCTGCTGATTGGCAACTAATTGGTAGCATTCATTAATACCCTGGCAAAGATTTTCAGCTTTTTGCACGGTTCGATTGAGAATAACAAGTTTCATGCCCTCATTGGCTAAAGCAAAAGCAACTGCATTGCCAGTTCCGCCAGCGCCCAAAATAACAGCTTTTTTACCCTTCAGCTCTTGGCCGCGCGCTTTAAACCTCTCTGCCAAACTTAAAGCATAACCCAAGCCATCAGTGTTAAAACCCTTAAGCTTGCCTTCAGGAGTTTTTTTGATAAAATTGATTGAACCAATGGCCTTGGCTAAAGGATCAAGCTCATCAAGATATTTAATGGCTTCATCCTTAAAACCCACGCCAGCTCCACCGCCAATGTACTTTGGATCTTGGCGTAAAACTTGCAGAATCTGCTGGCTATATGCAGGATTGCCAACTAACATAACATTGCCTGCTTTAATGCCAAATTCTTGATAAGCAGAATTCCACATAATTGGGGTTCTAGCCATGTAATCATGTTCAATTAGAGGGACTGTAAGTTTCTCAAAATCTAAATTTTCAGGATTAGCCGGCGGTAACTTGGCATAAGTTAATACTTTGGCAGATATTAAATCAGCCATTGATTTTAAATTTTCCAAATATTCAAAATGAATAATGGATATCACCTCCTTTTCACTTATTTCTCTGCCATAGAACTCGCTTAATTTTTTCAGCAAATCTGTTTTTTTTCTCTGACTTTTGGGTCCTAACTTTAAATTAGAATCTTTAAGCTCTGCCATTGTTTTAATTTCATTATTAATAATAACTATTTCTGTTTCCCAGCCAGAAAAGTGATTTCTGTCTTTATCTTTAAGAATTTTTACTGTTACAAATGAACCTGGGATATAGCAACCCTTGTTTTCACAAAGGCCATCTCTCCTATCACCCAAACGAACAGTGGTAAAAATTTGTTTTTTTTGTAAAAGAGCTTGGTCTTCTGATCTAAACCAGATTTCACTGGCAGAATTATTAATCGCTTCAGGATTTGAAGCCATATTTTCCCTCCCTCCTTTAAATGAATTTTTGTCTTCAAATTTTGCCATAATAATATGATTTTAATAGAAATAAAAAAAAATGTCAAAACTGACACTTTTTAACAATTTAAAACTGAATCACATATAAACCTTTCTTTTTGATTTCCTGTGCCTGGCCAAAGTCATTAAGTTTAAACTTTAAAATAAAATTAACCCTTTTCCTTAATTCCCTGCCAGTATATTTTTTAGCTTTAGGATTCCATTCCTGCAAAACCAAGATGTCGCCTGGTTTAATTTTAAAATCAGCCAGGCGCAATTCAAACCTTTTCTTGCCTGCTTTAACTAAATTAAAATATTTCTGATTAATTTTCTTTTTTGTTATAGACATAAAATTATGCAAAAATGAAAAATACGGAGAGGGCGAGATTCGGCCAGTCATCAGGCTATTCAACCTGACTAGTACGACTGTTCAGCAGGTCGCATGACCTGCTGAACCTTTTCCTAGCGGAGGGAGCGAGATTTGAACTCGCGATACCTTGCGGTATACACGCTTTCCAAGCGTGCGCACTAGACCACTATGCGATCCCTCCAGTTTTAATACTTTAATAATTGATTAGTTTTCTTTTTTAATCTCATTGTCTTATTAAACTGTCCTAATAACCTTTTGAATAATATACCACCTTTATACCGTTTAATTTCTAATTCCCTTCTATAGGCCTCCGATTTAGTTTTATATGTTTCAGTATGAATAATTTTCCAGGGCAAATATTGTTTAGTTGATTTTACCTTACCAGTATTATGTTGCCATAATCTATGTTGCATATCATTTGTATGGCCAATATAATACCTGCCATTTTTTAAACTTTGCAATATATAAACGATATAATTCATATTTTTGCATATTAAATTATAATACTCTCTGCCGCGTAGCCCCGCGTCGCGGGGCTACGCTTGAACAAGCAACCGCACTCGACCCACTGCCGCGTAGCGGCATCCCGCTCCGCGGGATATGCGATCCCTCAATTAAATTAATAACCAATTACCAATAAACAAATATACAATATATTTTACAACAAAAAACCGCCCTGCACCAGACGGCGCAGGACGTTTTTTTTATATTTAAAGATCAAATTATTTTAAACCGATTTCTACTGCTGCTTTTTTAATATTTTCAGTATTTAAAGTCTGCTTATTATTTAATTCAAATAATTTATCGTACATTTCCCAAAATTTGCCTTGCTCATTGGCACATTCTGAAGCAACAGCAGCTTGTTTAGCATACTGATGGAAACTTAAAGGAAAGTGCTTAAAGACAAGAGTAACATCATCTTTATAGTTTTGTAAAATTTGATCAGTAGTTGTTTTATGCCTGCCACAATATGGACATTCAAAATCTGAAAATTCAACAATGGTGATTTTGCCATTCTTTGCGCCAGTTACATGATCTGACTCTGTAATCTGCGGCATATCAACCTTAACAATCTTTTTGGTTTCAGAATCTTTTAAAAAGTCAAAATCAGGCTCTTTGCCAGCCAAAAGCGTATCAATCACCTGCTTAAAAGCATCGTACGGTAAAGCTCCAGAAACTAAATAACCATTGACAAAACTAGCTGGCGTACCTTGAACGCCTAATTGTAGGCCTAAATTCTGATCTGCCTGAACTATTGAATCAAATTTGCCAGAATCTAAGCAAGTTTCAAAATTTTTAGCTGTTTTGGTTTTAGCACTGCCATTGCTAGTGCCTGCCAAACAAGCAGATCTGCCGCCTGTAAAAATGTAAATTACCAAGGCAACCAAAGCAATTGTGCTGATTAAAGCCACGCCACCAACTAAGCCAGAAATAAAACCTTTGTCTTTAAACATTTCTTTAAGTGAATTTTGATTTTCCATGTTTTTTAAAATTATGAGTTAATTTATTAAAATACAAGATATTAACATTTTACTATAAGCTTTATAAAAAGGCAAGAGTTAAACTATAACTTTATATTTTTTAATCTTAAGGAATTTAAAACTACAAAAATTGAACTAAAGGCCATGGCTCCGGCCGCGATTATTGGCGAAAGCAAAATGCCAAAAGCTGGATATAAAACACCGCTAGCAATTGGAATGCCTAAAATATTATAAATAAAAGCCCAGAATAAATTACCCTTTATGGTACCCATTGTTTTTTTGCTTAAAATAATGGCTTTAACAACTTTATTAATATCTCCTTTTAAAATAACGATATTGGCTGATTCAATAGCCACATCAGTGCCAGTACCCATGGCAATACCCACATTAGCTTGAGTCAAAGCTGGCGCGTCATTGATGCCATCACCAACCATCCCCACCTTTTTGCCTTGACTTTGTAATTCTTTAACTTTAGCCAGTTTAGCTTCGGGTTTAATTCTCGCATACCATTTTTCTATATCTAAAACCCCGGCTACTACTTCAGCCGTTTTTGTATTATCACCTGTCATCAAGATCGGTTTAATATTAAAATATTTAAGCTTTTCAATTGATTTTCTGGCTTCTTCTTTGATAATGTCAGCAATTGAGATAAAGCCCAAATATTGGTTTTCAGCTGCTAAAAGTAAAACTGTTCGGCCATTATTTTCCTCTTCAATAATTTGCTTTTTATTATTTTCTGACAATTGGATATTTTTTTCATTTAAAAGTTCTTGGCTACCAAGATAATATACTTTATTATCTATTTTCCCTTGAAGGCCACGGCCAATTTGGGCTTTAAAATTATCCACCTTTGCTGCAGTAAATTTATATTCTTCAGCTTTTTTTATTATGGCCAATGCCAAAGGATGTTCTGATTTTTTTTCTAGCGCATAAGCTATTTTTAAAGTTTGTTCATCAGAAAAATTAATAACTTGCGGCTTGCCTTCAGTTAAAGTGCCTGTTTTATCAAAAATTAAAACATCCAAATCCTGAACCTTTTCCAAACTTTCCGCGTCTTTAATTAAAATTCCTTCTTGCGCGCCTTTGCCAGTACCGACCATAATAGCAGTCGGCGTGGCCAAACCCAAAGCGCAAGGACAAGCAATAATTAAAACCGTAACCCCAACAATCAAGGCAAAAGCAATATTTGCACCTAAAAATAGCCAAATTAAAAAACTGAATAAAGCAATAATTATGACGGTTGGCACAAAATAACCAGAAATAATATCAGCTAATCTTTGAATCGGCGCTTTTGATGCTTGAGCTTCTTCAACTAATTTAATTATTTGCGCTAAGGCCGTTTGTTTGCCAACCTTTTCTGCTTTAAACGTAAAAGCGCCCATTTTGTTAATGGTTGCGCCAATAATCTTATCACCTACTTTTTTATCCACTGGAATGCTTTCCCCTGTGATCATGCTTTCATCAATGGCTGATTCTCCTTCTATAATCTCACCATCAACTGGTATTTTCTCTCCTGGTTTAACAATAATTAAATCGCCAACTTTAACTTCTTCAATTGGAATTTCCTTTTCTAAATTCTTAACCAAAACATGGGCAGTTTTAGCCTGGAGTTTGATTAAACGTTTAATTGCTTCTGACGCCTTGCCTTTGGCTCTGGCTTCAAGATATTTTCCTAAAATTATTAAAGTTAAAATCACCACAGCTGTATCAAAATAAACATTAACCTGCTGGCCAGCGCTAATGAAAAATTGCGGAAATAAAACCGCAATTAAGGAAAAAACATAAGCGGCGCTTGTGCCAACTGCAATCAGAGTATCCATATTGGCATTAAATCTTTTCAAACCAGCCCAGGCGCTTTTATAAAATTGGGAGCCTAGCCAGATTTGGACTGGTGTGGCTAAAATAAGCAAAATGACAAAAATAATTTGTTCTGAAATATCTTTTAGAATTGGGATCAAGAAATAATTAGTTAAAGCCATAATAATAACTGACATAACTATGCCAAAAATCATTTTATTTCTTAATTTTTTAATTTCCGCTTCTTTAAGCATGGCTGCATGATCATGGCCAGGCATATTCATAGACTGCATTTCATTTTCAGAAATTAATTCATAATTGCCAACACTGCTAGCAGCATTTTGCAAATCTTTAAAAGGCACATCTTCTTCAGATTCAATCATTGCTTTTTCAGTGGCATAATTAACCACAACATTTTTTACGCCCTTAACCCTTTTTAGTTTTTTTTCAATATTAATAGCGCAAGAAGCGCAATCCATACCCTGGACATAATAAATTTCCTTTTTAAGCATATAAAATTAAATTAATTAAAATTTTAACTGACAATAAACTTACCCCAAACCATGCGCATGCCACAGGAAAATTTCAATTCACCAGCATCTTTGGGTGTAAATTCAATAACATTTTCGCCATAGCTCAATGGTTTATAAATGTTATAATCATCCAGCCTAATCGCGCTTGTACAGCCCGACATTTGTTTAACATTAATTATCCAGCGTATTGGCACACTTTTTTTCACATATAAAACATTGGGCTCATAACCAAAGGTACCAAGGTCCATTTTCACCTCCTGATAACCATTTATAATTTGCGTACTGCTATTGTTACTTGTGCTGGGTGCTATAAAACCAGCACCTAAATTCGTTAAACCCCTATTAAACATAATTATACCTAAAATTATAACTAAAACTCCAGAAATTTTAACTAACTTGGTTATAAATTGGCTGGAAATTTTAGAAATAAAAATACCGAAACCAAACATCAAAGGTATGGTGCCTAAAGCATAAACTGCCATGCTTAAACCGCCTTTGAAAAAACTGCCAGAAACTAAAGCATATAATTGCATGGCTTGAAGCGGTCCACAAGGCATAAAAACATTTAATAAGCCAATAATAAAAGGTCCCTTTGGTTTCTGGCTATGCTTTTGGCTAAACAAAAATTTAGCAATAAATTCAGGCATTCTAACTTTAATCTTTTCCAAAACCTGCCAATTGGTAACAAAGGATAAACCCATTAAAAACATTAAACTGCCAGCAATTAACATGACAACCCCTGTAAAGATTGGGTTAACTCCAAAAAATCTGCCAATCCCGCCTAAAATTACGCCAATCGCTGTATAAGAAATTAAACGGCCAGCATTATATTGCAAATGGGGGCTAATCAACCGGTTCTCCTGCCTTTGTGATTCTAAGGTTGAATAAGTAATGACCAAGCCACCGCACATGCCAATGCAATGGAAACCAGCTAAAAGTCCACTAATAAAGATTAAACCATAACCGACATTAGATTCATTTAATTTTGCTAAAATCTGAAAACCGCCAAAAGTTGTAAATAAAAAATAAATGCCAATTACTAAACCAAATAAAGCGGGAATTAAAATGCCGATTAAAAATGGAGGCACTGGCCTTCTCGTATTACTTGAAGTTTCACAGGTTTGCGGCTGATAATTTAAATTCTGAATTGTTTTAAAAATCTTATCTAAAGTAATTTTGTCTTCGTTATATTCTAAATGCGCCTGGCCACTAGCATAATCAACTTTAATTTTATTAATTCCAGGCGAGTTTTTAACTTCCTCTTCAATTAATGTTTTGCAGCTTTGGCAATGCAAGCCAGTAATTTTAAAATTTAATATTTTATTCATTTTAATAAAGTTATTTTATTTATTTGATAATTTTGTAACCTTCAAAATTTCATTGATCATGGCCTGTTTTCTTTTTTCATTTTTAGAAGCCATGGCATTTTTAAAGCAGGAATTAAGATGACCCTCCATTAAGCGCTGATGAGCTGATTTTAAAAGGCCGATGACTGCTAAATTCTGCTGCATAATATCAATGCAGTATTTCCCCTCCTCAATCATCTTGATAATTTTACCCAAATGACTTTGGGCTTTTTTAAAACTAATTAAGGTTTCTCTTTTTAAATCTTTCATAATATTTAGAATTAAGTATTAAGTATTAAGAATTAAGTAAACAATTTTCTATTATTGCTTGTCTGCCGAAGTTGAATCTTATTTCAGAATTCGGAATTCGGCATTACCCCCACCATAGGTATAGGTATCTTAATATAGCTAAAAAAAGTTGTCAAATTTTGATATGTGGATAATTATTCATTATACCCCACTTTAGTGGGCCAGCTAAAGCCGGGTATAAATTCCAATTCGCGTCATTCGCATCAAATATTCGCATAATAAAAAAACGGCTCGTCCTCTGTTTTTCTAAATTTTGAGTTCGAGCCGTTTAGTGGTGTGCCCTATTATACTGGATAGAATTACGCCAGATATAAGCCGGGATTGTCGGATGAACTAGTCCCGGACCATAAACCAAAGTATTTTTAATTTCATCAATTGTATATCCGCCATAAATGTAGGCATTTACTAAAGTACGCCAATCTTTAAGACTGACATTTAAACTTCTACCAATTCTTTTAATCAATTCGTCTTTTAAATTAGCAGCATAATTCCTTTCAATTGTAAGTGAATTAACTCTAGGCTTGCCATAGCTAAATTTATAATAAGTAATGGCGCCAGAACCATTTGGATTAAAACCAAATTTAACTTCAGTACTATCGCTATAACCATCATCATCGCTGTCAGAATCAAAAGCATTTGTATCATAAATATATTTTTCTTCAAAATTCACCAAACCATCATAATCGCTATCAAGATTATATAAACTATCTGCAATTATTTTGACTGATTGTTGACTGGTTTGGTTGGCATTAGTAGTATTATTTTGACTAGAATTTGGAGTGGTACTAGAACTTGAACTTGTGTCCTTTAAGGTTACATAAATATTATTTAATTTTTCTGCTTCAATACTGACAGGATAAATATTTACAGAACCGACAGGTTTAACAATATAGCGCTTTGGCGGCAAATTTATTTCAGCAAACCCAGTATTAGCAGTTGAAAATGTCCCGATTTCTGAACCTGCTTTAAGGTTACCTTGAGAATCAAAACTATAATAATAAAGAGTAAACGTAGTATTTTTTAAATTCTGACTGTCTGAATTTTGTAAATAAATTCTGGCTTTGCTTAAAATATATTCTAAATTATTGGCAGTATTTTCATTAACATAAAAAGAACTAGTTTGATAAATTAAACCATGATAAATACCTTCAATTTGGGCAATATAATAACCAGAGCTTAAAGGTACTTCAACATAGCCATCATTATTAGTCATCGCATTGTAAATTTGCCCCTGCAATTGACCATTGGCATATTTATAAAGCATGACTCTGGCATTGGGCACTGGATCTTCATCAGTATCTAAAATTTTTAAGCGCAAAGAACCGTAATTATAAGCAAACTCCTTTTTATCATTTTGACTTAAACTAAAATTATAAACTGTGTCAAACTTACCATTATAATTTTTAAATTCAATTTTATAGTCGCCTTGAGGCAAATATAATTTTTTTAAGCCAGAATCGCCAGTATTAAAATTGCCAATTTCTTTATATTCATCATCATGCTCATAATATAATTTAAATTCAGCATTTTTCTTCAAATTACCCTGATAATCTTTGGCAGTAACCTGTAATAAATTTAAAGTATAAGTTAAATCGGTTTGCTGATTCTGATTTACTACAAATTTATAATTAAGCGCCTCAATATTATTTATATCTGGATATCTAATCTTTAAAATATAATTACCAGGAATAAAATAATAGACTCTTACGCCCGGTACTTCTGTTTTTTCATTACCATAAAGCTGGGCTTTGGCCACGATATTGCCATAAACATCTGTAATAGCTGACCAGATTTCGTAAGACAAATTTTTTAATAAATTATTATCAGCATCCCGTAAAATTAGCCTGACTGAACTCAAGATTAAATTAATATCTTTATTTTCCAGACCACTAATTTTTTGATCCCAAAGAATAAACTTTTCACAATTCCTGTCATTTTTATAATATTCAATAGCTATAACTTTTGTAATATTAGGCGAGTTTTTTATTTGAATGGATTGTAGTCCTGTTTCCTTGATATAGCCACCGTTAATTCTTTCACCAAAAATTTTATTGCCATTAATATCATATTTCTGCTCAAAAACATTAAAATTAACATACATTACTTTTAGCCCATTGGCATCTTTAGCCAGCACATTTAAGGTCGCATAAGTATCATTTGCTTTGGCTAAAGAAGGTAAAATTAAAAGCACGCCTAGAATTGTAATAACAAATATTAGGGATAATTTGGCTAAAATTAACATACCTTTTTTCAACATAAAAAACTAATTAGATTATTGCGTAAATTCTTATTGGTTATTTTGTTTTAACATATAAAATATTATTTGTCAATTATTTTTGCTAATAAAAAACCCGGCTTAAACCGAGTTTCTAACTTTTAAAATATTTTATATTATAATTCTGGCTTTACTTTATTCCAGGCATTGGCTTGCTCATAAGCACAAGCTGCCCGTAAAATAGTTTCCTCGTCAAATTGTTTAGCGATTAACTGCATGCCTACTGGCAAATTATTAACAAAGCCGCAAGGAATGGAAATCGCTGGCACGCCGGCTAAATTGATTGTTACAGTAAAAATATCTTCCAAGTACATGGTTAATGGGTCGTCAGTCTTTTCCCCTATTTTAAAAGCAGGCCGCGGTGAGGTAGGCATTAAAATTAAATCAACTTTGTTCAAGACATTGTCAAAATCCTGCTTAATCAAAGTTCTGACTTTCATGGCTTTTTTATAATAAGCATCATAATAGCCAGCTGATAAAACATAAGTGCCAATCATAATTCTGCGCTTGGCTTCAGCGCCAAAACCTTTGGCTCGCGATTTAGTATAAATTTCAAATAAATTTTCAGCTGACTCATCCTGATAACCATATCTAATGCCATCATACCTACCTAAATTTGAACTAACTTCTGATGGCATAATAATATAATAACAAGCTAAGCCATAAGCTAAATGGGGCAAAGAAACTTCTTCAATTTTGGCTCCTTGTTTTTCTAGATCTTTAACTGCTAGCCTAATTAAATTTTCTACTTCCTTAGACATACCTTCAACAAATGCTTCTTTAGGCAAACCGATTTTTAAACCTTTAACTCCTTTATTTAAAATTTTTGTATAATCCGGAACTGGTTTTGGCGGAGTCGTAGCATCTTTTTTATCCTGACCAGCAATTATATTTAAAACCAAGGCAGCATCTTCAACTGTTTTAGTAACAGGACCAATGCAATCAAGTGATGAACCCATGGCTATTGCCCCATAGCGAGATACTCTGCCATAAGTTGGCTTTAACCCTACCACACCACAAAGCGAAGCAGGATGGCGGATTGAGCCGCCAGTATCAGTGCCTAATGAGTAAATAACTTGTTCAGCTGCCACAGCTGCTGCACTGCCGCCTGAAGAACCGCCAGGCACTCTATCTAAATCCCAAGGATTATGAGTTGGCCCGAAATCAGAATTTTCAGTTGAGGAGCCATGCCCCCAGGCATCGCAATTATTTTTACCTAAAATTATTGCGCCATTAGCTTTTAATTTTTCTATTACTGTGGCATCAAATAAAGGAACGTAATTGCGCAGCATATTGGAAGCAGCAGTTGTTTCAATACCTTTAGTAATAATTAAATCTTTAATGCTGCAAGGGATACCTTCAAGGATTTTAAGCTGCTCGCCCTTTTTAATTTTCTTATCAACTTCCTTGGCCTGTTTTTCAGCATTAGCAAAATCAGTGGCCAAAAAAGCATGGACTTTCTTGTCAGTCTTTTTAATCCGCTCAATGCAAACTTTAGTCAATTCTAAGCTGGAAATCTCTTTACTGGATAATTTTTGATGAGCTTCTTTAATGTTTAATTGGTTTAACTCGGACATATTATTGATATTTGGTAATACGGTGGTAAGAAATAGTAATATGCAGTAAGACAATTGTTTTACAACTTATTACCATATCTTACAATTTAATACAAAACTTCATCAAAATACAGACTTTGTCTTTATCAAATCCCCTTCTGTTTCCGCTGCTTGCTTAACCAATTCTTTCTGAAAATCACATTGCTCCATTTTATCATCACGATAAACATTTTCTAAACCAGTAACTTGGGCAGTTATTTCAACATTTTCAGTATTGATCCCCTTTAATTTCTCAAAATAATTCAAAACATCAGTTAGCTCTTTAGCAAACTTTTCTTTTTCTTTATCACTTAATTCTAAGCGTGAAAGTTTGGCGATTTTTTCTACCTCTAATTTGGTGAGTTTCATATTAATTATTTTAACAATTTTTTAAAAAATAAGCAATTTAAAAAGCGTCTTTCCTTTTAGAAAAAACGCTTTTATTTTTTGGCTGAAGAAACTGGCAAATAGATGGTGAAAGTACTCCCCTTGCCCACTTTGCTCTGGCAATCTATCCAGCCATTATTTTTTTTAATAATACTAGCTGAAATTGAAAGTCCCAAGCCAGTCCCCTGATCTGACTTTTTAGTGGTAAAAAAGGGCTCAAAAATTCTTGTTCTGGTTGTATCATCCATGCCCAGGCCTTTATCAGTAATTTCGATAATGATGTACTTTTGGGGCTCTAGCTTTGAATTTTGTGGTATATTGTCAGCAGTTAAATCAATTTGTCTTAAATTGATGTCGATTTCCCTTTCTTTGGCTTCACTTGAAATTGCATCAGTGGCATTTAACAAAATATTAATGATAACTCTTTTTATCTCTTCAGCATTAATCTTTAACCAAGGCAATTCTTTTTCAAACTTGAAATTCTGGCTAACTTTTTTTCTCCTCATTGCATCTGCACATAAATCTATACTTGAAGCAATAACAGCCCTAAGATCAACCAGCTCTTTAATTGACTCTTTTTCTCTGGCAAAGTTTAAAAGGCGCCGGTTCATATTAGAGATTTCATCAATTAAAATCTGGATTTGCGCCAGAATATCGTCTGCTTCCCAAATTAAATTTGCAATATTTTCTGGGGCAGCTTTTAGCTTTTCTTTTAATTCAGCAATTGGCTTATTTAATAATGTGAATTTACCCATTACTCCTGTTAAAACATTATTTGAGTCATGGACTAAGCCGCTAACCAAGTGGGCAATGATATCCATTTTCTGCAGTTTAAAAATCTGTTCCTGCAGTTGCGCCCGCTCATTTTCAGTTTTTAAGCGGTCCCCAATATCAAAAGCCACACCCAAAAATATTGGTTCAGCGCCTTGTCTGTCAATTCTTACTGCTTTGGCTTCAAGGTCAATAATTGTGCCCTGTTTAGTGATAAGATGGTATCTTTTTAATTGAGGATCTTGGCCTTTATCCAAAGATTCTCTTTCTGTTGCCAACATTTTAAAGCTTGATCTGTCAAGTATTTCTCTGATGTTCAATTTTTTACTTGGATCCAAGGCATAGCCTGAAAATTCAATGGCTGTTTTATTAGCAAAAGTAATATATCCTTCTGGATCTAAAATGAAAATAAGCGCTGGAATTTCATCTAAGATTAACTCTAACAATATCGACTCGTTAGTCATTTTTCTCACCTCCTTGTCAAAGAACTTTTTAGTTTATTAATCTAATCAAAAATAAAAAAATTTGTCAATAAGGACAAACTGTTTTATAATAAGAATAATTGTATTGTTCTTTAGTGCCTAATTTCTTTTCACCAAGGCCAAGCATAGAGTTTGTACTCCTTTTCTCGCAGTGTTTGGCCTTTTTTATTTAAAAGCCAACATATACTATTTCTTCCATTAATTGCAGTCCAAAGCTATCCCGAACTTTCATTTTAACATAGCTAATTAATTGCAAAACATCGTTGGCTGTCGCTTCATTTATATTAACAATAAAATTAGCATGTTTTTCCGATATTTGCGCCCCGCCAATTTTATAACCTTTTAAATCTAATGATTCAATCAACCAGGCAGCTGGAATTTTTTTTCTGTCCAGATATTCTGCAGGCAAATTTTTTATTTTTTTCACAAACTCAATATTGTTTGAATTAATCATCACATTTTTAAAAACACTGCCCGCTGATGGGTGTTCTGGGAGTTTCTCATTCCTGGTTTTAAGAATATCCTTAATTTTTGCCAAACTTTGTTTTTTATCACCTTTAGCCAACTGAAATTCTGCAGAGATAATTAAATCATTATTGTGTTTAAAAATTGATTCGCGATAGCCAAATTTGCACTGCTCATTTTTTAGCACAAATTGCTTGGCTCCTTTCATTACCTCAACACCAATCAAATTATCAGCCATCTGGCCGCCATAAGCGCCAGCATTGCCTCTCACACAGCCGCCGACAGTGCCAGGAATCCCAATCCCCCATTCCAAACCAGTTAAGCCCTGATCAATTGTTTTATTAATCAAATCAGAAAACATTACGCCGGCATCCGCAACTACCTTATTATCTTTGCCAAAAACAATATCATTGGCTTTATTTAAAATAATCAAGCCATTATACCCTTGATCAGAAATTAAAACATTACTGCCATTACCCAGAATATAAAATGGGATTTTTAATTTCTTGGCAAAAGCTATGGCGCGCACCAAATCCTCATTATTTTGAGCAATAAAAAAATACTTGGCTGGCCCGCCAATTTTAAAAGTCGTGTACTTTGATAATGGCACGTCTGTTTGGACTTTTTTATCTAAATACTGCTCAAATTGTTCTATCTGCTTAAACATAATGCGAATATGGCGAATTATGCGAATCTACGAATGTTTTTGTAGATTCCTAATTTTACTTTCTGAATTATTAAAACCTCCCTTTAATGGCTCCTCTTTATTGTCTGTTTCTTTATAGTTTGGATTTAACACCCTTCGCGGATTAATTCGGCGTTCTCGGAAATTCACAATTATTCCTAATTTTTTATTATAAGAATTAAGATAACGTTGCATTTGGAAATAATCTTGCCTTGTTATATATAACTTAGATTTTGCATCAAAAACTATTAAATCCTCAATTACAAAATCTGGAATATTACGATTAGCTTTTTCTCCTTCAAAACTTTTAGGTATTGGTTTTTCCCTGACATAATTAATTAACTCCCTTTTAAATAAGACCTCCAAATAATCGCAAAATTGCTTTTCATTCAGATACCTGCCAAGTTCATTTTGTGCTTCAAAACATAGACCATATATTTTATATGACAATTCTGGATATAAAACATCATCTCTTTTCAATTTAATTATCCTCATAAAAAATAATCATTCGCTATATTCGTAGCATTCGAAAATTCGCATAAATTATTTCTTCTTCTTGCCTGTCTTTTTAGTCAATGCTTTCTTTTTAGCCGCTGGCTTTTTCATCTCAGGTTTAGCTTCCTTAACTGCTTTTTCTTCCTTGGCTGGTTTGATAATTTTAGCAACGATTAAAGCATTGATAATTTTATCAAGCTTAGCATTAATGCTGGCCAGCTGATCGCCTTTTGGCGCGCCTCCCCTATCACCACCTCTTTCACCGCCTTTACCGCCCCTGTCAAAACACTGGTCACAGTAAATTGGTTTTCCTGGAGTGGGCTGGAAAGGAACTTGGCAGGGTTTACCACATTTATCACAAATTGCAGAATACATTTTTTTATCTCTATCTCTAAACCTTGGACGGCCAAAATCTCTTCCTTCTGGCCTTCTGGGCTGGCTACCCTGTCTTTTGGCAAAACAGTCAGTGCAATACACTGGTTTGTCACCAGTTGGCCTAAATGGCACTTCACACTTTTGGCCGCATTCAGCACAGATTGCCTCGTGCATTTGCATTTGTGATCTCTGGCCAAAGTCGCGGCCTCCTCTGTCATCTCTTTGTTTTGAATTTTTCATAATTTTTTTAGGTTAATTATTTATAATACGAATATTTTAAACGCGAATCTGCGAATGCTTCAAATTCTCTTTTACCCAATCATAAAAATCAACTTCCAAAAATTTCAAAAACTCTGCAAATTTTTCAGCTGAACATTCTATTTTATTTTCTTCGCAATATTCTCTAAACAATTTTTCTATTTCGGAAACATTTATTATTGATTCTTTTCTCATAGTCCGAGTTTATTAATTCTTTCATCATATTAATATTATTTAGCTATTTCAAATATTTTTTGTAATTAGTTTTTGATTTGCATGATTAATTAGCTTACCATCTTCCAAACTTTTTTTCCGTTGTGCCATACATTAAAACCTTATTATTAAAGTTTTTGGAAAATGGAATTTCTTTGAATAAGAAATCCATTACTTTCGGTTTCACCATGTTAAATCTTATTTCTCTATAATGGACCGGGCTATCATTACGCATTTCAAGTTCTCCAAGATTTTTCCCTTCATATCTGAAAAGAACCTTTTGTTCTGGCGTTTGTCCTTCTGATCTAGCGGATGAATTTAATACTTCTAATTTTTCGCTCATTTTCTCAATTACATCTTTATAATAAAAAACATGAAATTTACCGTCATGTTTCACAGTAAGATAATCCACCTCACCACCGTTAAACATCGATTTATTCATAAATGCTTTTAATCTTATTGGCATTTTAAGCTTTTCAGCCATTTCGCGCATTGGGATTCTTAGTTTGTCTTTTGCTCTTTGTTTATTTTTTTGATATTCGTCAAAGGATTCAGGGAATGCTTTAATACAATTTATCAAAAGTGCTCCCATTCCATTCATGACCGCAAAGGCTTCGTCTGACTCAAATCTTCCTAGTCCATATAAAAAGATTTGCCATTTTTTCTGACCACTTTTTACAGAGTGTGCATCACCTGATGGATCGATAACATCTTTTTTTGCTTTAGCGTCATTTTGATAATCTTTGCTTAATCCAATTGCTAAGGCAAACTCTAATGCATCATCATGCCCTTGTTGGCGCACTCGTCTTGCATCTTCCGAATTTAAACCACGTTTTTTTCTTAATATAATAGATTTTATCATATTATATTTTATAAATTATTAATTCATGAGATTTTTTTATATGACTACCATTGTTGTCTTTTAATCTATTTATTCCTATTCGTGTATCACCCTGACTAAATGTGTATTGCCACGATGGAGTAAGCATATCAAAACCTTTATATAAGTCTCTAATCGCAGAACAATCATTGTAAGACAAAATAAAACCGCCTTTATGCTTCTTTAATAAATCACTTAGTAACTCGTGTTTAAATCCGTTGTGATGTATTGGAAAATTACGGTGAGGATACATACCAACAAAAGTTTTACTGTCACCGTCTAGATAATATGGAGGATCTAAATATAAAAAATCGTTCTGATGTTTGGGCATTATGTTTTCAAAAGACGCACAACTGACCTTCATGTTTTTAACATTAAAATCACGTACTTTTTCAATCATTTTATTATATCTCTCCTCTTGTAAATAAACATTTGAAGGCCAGCCTAAAAAATGGGGGCCATATGAAGTATTGTGATTAAAATAATAAAGTGCGGCTAAATCATATTTATTTTTTATTATTTTTTCTTTATCCCAATGAAGCCTCATAATACCCTTAATTTTTTTAAATTCGCCTCTAGTCGGTTCAAACTTTTTCAACTTTTTATATAATTCTTCTGGATGATTTATTTGCACATCCCAAAAGTTAGTGAGAATATCAAAAATATCATAACCAACTACTGGTAATCCTAGTTCTTTAGCACACGCAATTTCAACTGCCCCTCCTCCGAAAAAAGGGGAAACTATTTTTTTAATATCATTTGGTAAAAGTTCAACAATTAGGCCAACTGCTAAACTTTTGCCACCGGCATATCTGAGAGTGGAATTAACACATCTTTTATATTTTGTTTTGCCTGTTGGACTTTTATATTTTTCCAAAAACAGTCTTTTTCTATCAGTAAATTTTGTAGGCATAATCATTTTTAATAATTGCGTTTGTTGCATAATATCTAAATTTTATTATTATAAATCATTTTCGTATTGAAGTAATGCAAATATTTTGTGTGCTATAAATGTACTGTATCAAATTAGATTATTATTTATTTTTGCAAACTTAATAATATTTTCAGTTACTTGTGAAAGAAGTTTTGATTTAACATTATTTTCCCATGCTAATTTTAAAGTTCTTGCTATAGCAAGAGGGTTTTTATTTAAACCACCAGGTTGGCCATAATAAATTTCCGTCTCACTTTTATACTTCTCGTATTTTTCACCTAATTCTTTTCCAATTGTATCTGTTAAATTAGTTTGCCACATCACAAAATTATCGCTAAAAATGTTATTGTCTGGCCATTCACTAACGGTTGGATATTTTAACAATTCTTGAATCTTTTTGTTCTCTTTTTTATGTTTCACTACTTCTGGTGGTAAGCTTCTATCTGTGTCTGCATCAAAAATAACAAAAACTGGTATATTTAATAATTTTGCCATAGCCAAGGGCTTTATTATGTTATCTTTTCCATCAACAGGTACAATATGACACCCGCATCTTCTAAAATCATCCATTTTATTATCTAACATTAAGTATGTTGATACATACGCAACATCTTCAATACCTTCTGTTAAAATTAGTACATTACAAAAGAACATTTCATTTATTATTGGATTTAATGATGGATATAATTTTGCTAACATTCCTTCCTCTTTTAGTACTTTTTGATCGGTATCTTGTAGTATTTTTGATAGTTCTGTGTATTTTAATTGTGATGCATAAGAAGTACTTGGGTTGTCTTTTTCACGTACAATTCTAATTGCCTCAAAATCATCTCCTGGTATAAATAATGGATGGTGAGAACAAATAATAATTTGAGAATTTTTTTCACTTAGATCCTGCAGGGTTTCTGCTAGATACCTAGCTTGTGGTGGGTGCTGATATATTTCTGGTTCTTCTATTGCCATTATAAGAGTTGGAGAAGTTTCGTCTGGCACTGTGGTGAGTTCTTGTAGCAGAGCTAACATATATGAACGTTGCAGCCCATGCCCAAATCTTAATAAATCACCTTCAAAGCCTCTTTCGCCAATTTTTATATACGCCCAAGGGTCTTCAATTCGTATCGATTTGTCAGGATCTTGTTTCCATAAGACTTTTGCAGAAATGCCAGGATGCGACCAAGATTCTAATCTCTTTTTTAGAGATTCAGAAATACCGTCCAAGGAGCATTGCTCTTGATCTAATATTATTTGGTAATCAGTTTTAATTTTTTTTCGTAACTCATCTATTTTTTCAGTAAAATTAATTTTTGACCTTACCGTTCTTGCTAATAACTGACCTAAGGCTGAATCATTTGATTCTTCACATTCTCCTGATATGTCTTTTGAGGCGGATATAAATATCCATTGTATATGAGGTGCTAATTTATTTACTCCTCTACTTATACCGTAGAATTGGTCTTCACTGGGAATTAGAATACATTGATCTGGCCTAGAGGATTCATATTGCTTTAATGCTTCTGACATACCACTTTTTGATGTTTGGGTTTGTAAATCTACATATTTATTTTTTAGTTCGCCATATATCTTTTTCAACTCATCAACTTTTGCACCATTTTTATCAGCTTCGAAATAAGATTTAAAATCTTCAAATCCCAGACGACTACCAAATTGTTTAACATCGGCAGAATTATTTTCAGTATCAAATTTTGCAATAGATGAAACAATAAGCTTATCTTGCCTTACATAATCGGATAGGTCTTGTTTTGCTGCTTCTGATAAATCAGTAAATGTAACAGTAATTTTAATAGGGTCATCTGTATTTTTATGATGAAAATCTTCTGCAGATAATTTAAAAAGATTAGTTTGCGTGTCTTTAGTTTGTCTAAAAAAAACATTAAGAGCATTCAATATTGTTGATTTCCCTGAACCATTGGGTCCGACCAGACATGTATAATCGTCAAAAAAAATAGTTTCATTTTTAAAACTTCTAAAATTTTCAATTTTTATAGATTCTATTTTCATATTTAATTATCACCCTTGACGCTTATAATAAAATTAAACCAATTCCCTCGCCACATTATCAAATGCTTTTAGAAAGAGGCGAGAAGAAAAAAATTTTCCTCTCCTCGCCCGTTTGTCAATTCAATCAACTAAAAAAAATTTATTCCCCACAATACCTACCCAATGTGCCAGTCCCATGAGAGTTTTTTCCTTGAACCAGTCAGCAGCTTTCGCATTTTTTTCTCGCAGAATCTGCATGAATACCCTCCATTCCACACAATGCCCTGAATTGGGTAATGTGCGGGAATTAGTGGGAGGACCCCAAAAATTATGTACATGCAGGGGTTTTAGATCTTTAGGCAATTCTGCCTCTGGAAATTCCAATCCAAGAAGCGCTTCTTTTACCCATTTAGGAAAATGGCGATTAGATACCTCGGCAATACGTATTGTTGCCATAATTCAATACCTCCTATTTTTAATTTTTCCTTCTAAAAACATTTGTAAAGGACACTTGCATTAAACCAGCCCCCTCGCCACCTTATCTATATTAATATCTGCCTTAATCATGAGACTCTTTTTTTAATTCAGCTTCTATCATGTCATAAGCCTCCTGAAAATCCCTTGAGCTCCAAACAGCTGGTTTTTCCTTACATAATTTATCAGTATACTCTTTAGCAGTATTGAGATCAGTTTCTTCTAGCTTATCAAGCGCACTATATATATCCCAAAGTCGATCTTTTATCCATCTCTTCTTACATTTCTTTGCAAGCTCGGCTACAACATTACGAATATTCTTAGTCTTTTCAGATAATGCACTATATTTTTTTTCATAATCTGTCATAGCCTTCATTTTTTGATCGCGATATTCTTCAATACTATCTCCCAAAGTATCTCTTAAATTATCTTGACCCTTTTCTTGGTTAGGTTTAAATTTTTCTGACATAAAATTATTTTTTAGGAATTAATTATTAGAATTTGTTTGATTATTAATTATTGATAATTGGTCATTAAACAAGCTCTCTAGCAATTTTATCTATATCACCCGCCCCCAAAACCAGCACCACATCATTACTCTGCACTTCTGATAAAATCTTGGCTTTGGTTTCAGTTAGATCGCTGGCAAAATAATACAAAGAAGGTTTGATGCCTGCAACCAATTTTTTACTTTCAGTTAAAACTATTTTATCCAATAAATCATTGGAGCTAATTCTTTTAGTCACATCTTTTTCTTCCCTACCAGCCACATCATAAATTTCAGATAAAATTACCACATCAGCTGGACTTTGGGCAAAGGTTTTAACAAAATCATCAAATAAGGCTTTGGTTCTCTGAATCTGGTGGGGCTGAAAAACGACCAGCAACCTTTTGTCAGGATAAAATTCTTTGGCTGCCTGGATTGTTTTGGCTACTTCAGTTGGATGATGCGCATAATCAGAAATAACTAATGCCCCATTTTTATCAGGCGTTAAATCTGAAATTTTGCCAATGATTTCAAACCTGCGCCAGGCGCCAGTATATTGGGCCAAAGTGCTTTTAACCACATCAGGACTAACACCCAATTCCAAAGCCATTAAACTTGCGCCTAAAGCATTTAAAATATTGAATTTGCCAGGCACCTGCAAATTAAAATCCCGCAATTCCTGGCCTTTATAAACCGGCTTAAAAATCTGGCGGCCATGCTCAATTTTAATATTTTTCACTATTAAATCAGCCGAAGGATCTTCCAGCCCAAAAGTCAGGACATGGCAATTGGGTATTTCCAGGCGTTCTTTAATATTTTTATCATCACGATTATAAATTAGATAGCCGTCTTGAGGCAATTTATTAACAAATTCCTGGAAGGTTTCAATATATTGATTTAAATCTTTGTAATAATCAGGATGGTCAAATTCTAAATTATTCAAAATAATTATTTTGGGATTTAATTCCAGCATGTGGGCTTTATATTCATCGCCTTCAACCACAAAATAATTGCTGGCGCCCAGCCTTAAATTGCCGTCCCAGCTTGAAACTTTTGAGCCAACGATTACAGTTGGATCAAAATTAGCATTTTCTAAAATCAAACCAGCCAAAGCAGTGGTTGTGGTCTTGCCATGACAGCCAGAAATGGCAATTGTTTCTTTATCTTTACTAAACTCACCCAAAAACTGAAAATAACTTAGAATTTCTACTTTCAACTTTTTACTTTGCACTCTTTCAGGGTTTTCTTCTGGCACTGCGTCAGAATAAATCATTAAATTAACATCTTTAGCCACATTTTCTGCTTTGTGCGGACCAATTTTAATCTTAGCCCCAAAATTTTTCAAAACCTCAATAATATCTGAATCATTTAAATCAGAACCAGTTACAATTTTATCCTGGCTTAATAAAAGCTTAGCCACTGCGGAAATCCCAATCCCGCCAATACCAATGATGTGAATTTTTTTGAGTTTATTTAAATCCATAGATTAATTTTAGTAAGAAAGGTTTAAGGAGAGAACGCCATTGTCCAGAATTGTCATCCTCGAACCCTTCGCTTTGCTCAGGGCAAGCTCCGTGAAGGATCTGTTAATTGCAGATTCTTCGTTTCACTCAGAATGACAATGGCGTGAGATTTTAAACTTTTATCAATAATTTCGCGATTTTTCTCTTTTCTTTTTCTGTTTGTTCTTTAACTTTGGCAACTGTAATTATATTTCTTGTATTGGAAACATTTTTAATAATTTCAAAGCCGGTTTTTTTCAGCAAACTAGCAATATTATTTTCCGTAAAAGCATGGATATAACGTTGATATTTTTTCTGCCAAGGGATAAAAACATCTTGCATGTCCAAATCTTGTGGCTTAATGCCATTTATTTCTTTTTCAGATTCAGCAATTTTTAAAAGCGTATATTTGATGATATATTTAAGATAACGTTTTTGCCATAAATTCCAATTGGTCATTAATAATTTACCGCCTGGCTTTAAAACTGATTTAACATTAAGCAATACTTTTTCCCGTAATTTTTGCGAAGGAATATGGTGCAATGTCGCAACTAAAAAAACCAGGTCATATTTTTCTTTTAAATTTAAATCTAAGATATCGCTAATTACAAAATCAGAATTTGGCCAATCTTGCTTGGCTTCAGCGATCAGCTTTTTACTATAATCAATGCCCAGATAATTGATTTTATAATCCTTGAGCAATTCCAAAAGCCGACCATTGCCGCAACCCAAATCCAGAAGATCTTGACCATTTTGCAAATAACCTTTAAAATACTCAAATTCAGGCCAGACCTTATAACGCGAATCAGAAAACTGCTCCGCAATCTGGTCATAGAGCTCTTTGTTTTTGGCTAAAATTTTTGCGGCTACTGTGCTTTTCATGTGATTATGCTACTAATTTACTAATATTTTACTAATCTACTTATTAGTTAAATAATTCTTTACCATTAGTAGATTAGCAGCCAATTAGCAGATTAGTATCTTTATTATGAATAAAATCCACCAACAAATCATCAAAAACCTAATCAAGTCCAAAATCACCAACCAGCGAGATTTAAACAACAAAATCCGCCAATTTGCTGGCAGTTTTAAGATTGCTCCGCCAGAGAAAATTAAACTGCTTTCAGCTTATCATAAATTACTTAAACATGGAAGCATTAAAAGGCAGGAAAAACTGGAAAAATTACTGAAAAAACGGGAAATTCGCACACTTTCTGGCGTAGCGCCAATTGCTGTTTTAACCAAACCCTACAAATGCCCTGGCCAATGCGTTTTCTGCCCTTCAG